>ERZ1026866.35-NODE-35-length-96444-cov-40.656797_pt1 | contig 96444 bp, 187 predicted proteins | sample MGYA00380163_ERZ1026866 | MGnify/ENA primary metagenome ERZ1026866 (study PRJEB33269, sample SAMEA4719799) | human gut metagenome | biome: human-associated habitat; feature: organic feature; material: feces | place: Cameroon | collected 2013-10 ...
GTAGCGATGAGATAGAAGACCTTTGTGAGAACTATCTGCCGTATGCTCTCAACCCTATGCTATCTACCGAGGAAGTCAAAGAGAAATTGCACGTTTCTGATGCAACGTTGAACCGCATGGTGGCTAGGGGTGATATTCCGAATGGTGAGTGCAAGAAACGTGGGCATAGCCGATATTGGAAGAAATGGGATATTCTTCACTACATTAAGAGTAAGAGAAAATAGTAACTGTCAAGCCCTACGCAACACGGATAAGCGAGCGTATATGAGTATTAAGGACTTTATGTTTTTTGCTTTGATTATAGTAGCGATGCTGGTAATCATCAACAGCACATTCATTACTTATCTGTATCTTTCCTATAAGTATAAGACGATAGATAAGTTCTTCATGGCTTGGGTGACATCATCAACTATGATATTGATAATGTGGTTCGGAGTAGGATTGTACCTGTACTTTGAACATTTCCTATAAGTTAAAGAGAGGTAAGTGATTGCCTCTCTTTTTTATATGTTTTTACATTTTCAAGAAGTCTTCTACATCAATGTACTCAATTCCGAAATTCTCTGCGCATTTTTTGTCGGAGTCTGAGAAGTCACCTTCTTTTCCACTAGCATCACCTATCATAATCAGCTCACTTTTCTTCCAAGAAGAATATGACTCAAGCATTCCTGTATTTGGCTTTCTCATGCAAATCTCTGCATTTGATGGACAATACATAGAGTTTACAAAGATATTGCGTCCGGTGTGATTGCGAAGATACTTTTGCATAAAGCTTTCAATCGCTTTTATCTTTCCTATGAAATCCTGTTCGTCAACGAATTGAGGGATGCCTCCTTGGTTTGAAACTATTTCCACATAGTAAAGAGTAGGGAACACCTCTACAATCTTATCCAAAACCTCTTTACGGATTTTGAAATCTGTCACATCTGTTGGAAATTTGTTTCCTGAAATAGTCTTGATAATAGTATCATCTAAATCAATGAACAATACTTTTTTCTTGATAAAATATCCTTTTCCTGTCATGTCTTTGCTTTCTATATTGTTGTTTAATAGCTATATTTTCTAATATAGAGTTCAAAAAAACACAGTTGTTATGGTGTGTCTCACCTTTTTAATAATGCAAAGATACGGCAAAAAAGACAGCCTTGCAAATAAATTAATGCAAATTTTAAAATGTTATCTGTTTTTAATGAAATCTTTAATGATTCTCGTAATAGTATCTTTCTTGACCGTCATAGGAGCATCGCCTTGGTACTCTATTACTTGGTTGCCACATTCCTGCCAAAACAAATTGCTATTGATGTGCTCGCCATCTACTAAGATCCAATCCGGATAATACACAAAAGAATGCATCTTAGTTAACGGAACAAGAATAAACATTTTATTCTCCTTCTTATTCACTAGTACGGACAAGTCTGTATCATCAAATGTGATGATAACACGATTTTCATTCTCGGAAAGAACGTTGTAATCCTCGTTATAACGTTCGAAAAGATAATTTTTAATGCTAGAACAACTCATATTCTTGTAATTTTATAGGAGGGCAGATGGAAAAATCCAAGGTCTGCCCGCCAAGTTAAACTTATAAGGAAATCTTCTATAATATAGACTGGCAAAGCCATCCCATGAGATAACATGGTTCTTCGCCTTGCATGTCTATTCCCAGATGGTTGCATATATGTGCAACCACATGGAACATTTCATGTGTGAGGCTGTTTATATACTCGCCTTCAGATGTTGACTTACAGATAAGGACGACACTTGTGTTCTTGGAAACATTTGTGTATGTCAAGCCTTTGTTTGGTGAATTGGTTGAGATGTGGTCGTATGCATCCAACAATGGTTGCCCTTTACAATCAATGGAACTTAGTACATCTATAGCTTCGTCAACATCTTCTTGATTAGCTACATGACATACAATCACATTCCAATCGTATTTCTCCAAGTAAATTTCTTGTTTAATCATAATACATCATCCCATGGAATGCCGATACCATTATGGTTGCAATCGGCATAAAATCTATTAAAAATAAATCCGTCCGCTTGGTCAGGGTCATCCACCATATCCTTAATGAATTGAGCCAAAGCAGCTTCGTCCTTTAAAGAGGACTTAAAGAAATCGGCTCTAGCCATGTTTGCGACATAGACGAAATCGTAATTGTCGGCATTCTCCAACTTTACGTTGTTGACTTTAAGAAGTTCCTCGACTGTATCTTTTTCTGTCGGTTCAACTTTTTCGAGCTTACCAGTCGTTGCGTTTGTCTTGCGCATTAAGGTAATAGCCCAATCGCACATCTTTTTATTGAAGTGCCAGCCATTGTAGCGAAGGTATGCAATCATCCCTTCAGGCTTCATATCGTATGCGTCAAGTGGTATTTTGTATCTTCCCATAATAAAAGCTTTTAAAGGAGGTGGAGATTTCTCCCCACCTCAAAGTGTAATACTAATAGCGATAACCGCCACCTCTGCGACCACCATGTCTTTCACCATAGCGGTCATCATCGTCATCATCCCAATTGTCTCGGTAATCCGGCATTGGGCTTCTGTGACCCATTCGTCCATACTTGTCATCCCCCATTTCATCAATGCAGTGCATGAGTTTACCACCATACTTAAGCATCTTCTCTACAAGTTCCGACATTTCATTTACCTTGTTTTCGGTAATTTCTATCATGTATCCCATAATGATTTACTTTTTTGTATTAACTTTTTCCAAAGCCACTGACAACATAGACTTAATATCGGTCAAAGTTCCCTTCATTCCGCTAACCTCGCTTTTGAGGTTATTGATGTCTTCTTCCTGTTGTCTGTCTTTGGCTATTTGTGGATTCAATACGGCACGCATCTTTGCGCACTCTTCCATAACCTTTTTGTGGTATGGCTCGCTTTCCACAATCTCCTTAGAATGCCGATACATAGCCTCAACTTCCGCATCCATAGCTTCACGGCTTTCAGAAACCACTAGGTTTTCCGAATTTGCGATTTGCATATTGGATGGGAGTTGTTTGAACTCCATTTGTTCATTAGGCAATTTTACGACAACATCAACGGTAGTCTCCATTGGTTGTGGGTTGAATTGCCCAGGAGTATATGTTGGGAACTTAGGTTGTGGGTTACTGACCGACACAACCTGTCCGATTTTAAGACTTGGGTTTTCACCCTTGTCAAGCACATAGAATATGCTGTTAGGTCGAAGTCCTTGAAACATAGCTTTGTAATGTTAATTGTTAAACAATACCCGTCATTAGCTGAAGGGTGTTAGTATCTCGCTCGAACCAAAACTGATAAACTCCAGTTCCTGCAATGTCGGCTACCGTCAAAGGATTGCCGTTGAACTTAGTTACAGCTTGGGTTACGCCATTGGTCTCGAAAAGGATTGGCAGCGTATTTGTCGTACCTGTCGGAATGGCTTGATGTAGGTTCACAAAGATAGTTCCCCTATAGTTAGCATTCACGAAGGCGTGGTTTCTGAACGAGAAAATGACATTTTCGGTGTTCACCACCACGCCTGTAGATGCGATAGCTGCCGAGCCGTTACGATTAACCCATGCAAAAGGTCTCATCCATAACATAGCAGCCTCCTTTCCTAATTAACCCCAAAAGCTTGCATTGTTGACACCATTCAGACCATATAATCCTGTTTGCCAAGCAACGCAATTTGGAACAGCAGTAAATGGACTGTAGCTGGTTGTAACAGTTGATGGAAGCTTACACTTGATACCATCTACCTCTTTTTGCAAGCCAGCCAACATAGCGTTGACAGGTGCTATAGCTTGACCTACAATCTGCGAAGTCATGGCAGAAGACTTATAAGTTCCATTCTCTTCACGAAGATGGTCTATCTTGTCCTGCATATCTCTGAGTTCTGCTTGGCGTTGGCCATTAACTACGGTCTGAGTACTATCTTTAATAGCATTCAAAATGTCGCATGTCTGACCCTTGGTTTCGAAAGCAACATTAGAAAAGCCTCGTTCCTGACTTACGGCTACATTGTTGATGGCATTCTGCAAAGTGCCAGTCTGCTGACACATAGCCAACTTGACGTTTCCGTCCATAGCCGTAATATTGTTATTTACACGGCAGCAGCAATCAGCGAGTTGTGATGCAATCTGCATGTTACCTTGCTGAAGAGCGTTGATGGTTTGCATTCCGCTCATGCCTACTTGGTTGCCCACGTTCTGAACTTGGGTTGTCAAGGCAGAGATTGCTTGTTGAATCTGTCCTTCAGTACAATTGAGCTGAGTAGCGAGATTGCTGAGTGCATTACGATTGCCACCGATAGCATCCATAAGCAAGGAACGACCATAGTCATTGTTGATTTCATTGGCAAGACCTGCGCCATTACCACGACCACCAAAGCCGAAACCATTACCGCCCCAACCACAGAAGCAAAGGATAAAGAGCAGCCAAATGAACCAAGAACCATCGCCATTGCCGAATCCGTTATTACCCTTCATCGCAAGAAGAACGTTTGGGTCAACGCCTCTCTGTTGGAGCAAAGGAGCTATCAAGCTCATCATTCCTCCATTGTTACCTGAACCCTCTGGATTAAAAACATAAGTTTTTGATGTCTCCATAAGAATAATCTTTTTGTGTTAAACCTTAATTAAACTAACTCTATGTAACGTTACGGCTGCAAAGTTACGAATAATAAGCAAAAGGTTTAACAACTCTATCAAACTTTCTTTTAATCGTTAATAATCAATAAGTTAAAGTGATAGGGGGTAATATCATACTTTCGAATGCATGAAAATCAAAGGCTTGTTTGCAAATTCCGTTTGCAGAAAACGAAAAATGCAAACGGAACTGCAAACGGAAATTAAGCACACACAAACTTGAAACCAAATTTTTCAGTATAGTATTCCTCTTTAGGGTGTCTTTTTGTCTCGGAGTCATAGCAGAGAATAAACGGCTCACCCTTAGAGTAGAAATAGTTATAAGATTTTCGCAAATACATCTTCGCATTCAAAGCCTTTGGGGAGAGTTTTCTTATTCTTAACCTTGTTTCTTGAGGCTTACCCGACAACACTCTAAGTTCGTCCATTTTGTATTGCATGTGAAGTTTTCTTCCTTTACTTGCATATCTTTCTTTATTCCAATAGTTTCTTAGAGACTTGTTTCGCTCTTTACGAATTCTATTTATCGTTTCTACATTGTGTTTTAAACCAAGCTTACTGACTTGTCCTAATATTGTAGATTGAGGAATATTCAACACTTCGGAAATTTCCCTTGCTGTCATCGTTTGGTACATGACGGAAATTTGGCTGATGGTTTCTTTACTCAACTTGTTGTCTATTTTTGTGCCACCTAAAATAGTGATATATTTATATAAGGTGTGTAGTGTAACACCAGCAGCCTTGGCTACTTCCTTTCGTGGGTAGTCATTGATGTGGACTTTAATATAGTCTATCTGTTCTTTTGTTAATCTTCTTGGCATTCTTCATCCTCCTCAAAAGAAAATCCATATTTGTTCTTATAGTATTCTTCATTCATCCTATGAGTATTCCGGTCATAACCTATGGTGTATGGCTCACCTTCGAAAGCGAAATATCCATGCTTTGTTATGAGATTGTACTTGGCATGATATGCTTTTATAGGCATATCCGCAAATTTGAATCTTGTCTGTTGCGGAATGCAGGATATAACTCTGAATTTCTCCATCTGCATGGTTCTTTGCCAGCTTTTTACCCTTTTACTTATTGTTGCTTTCTCATACGCTTTCTTTAAATTTGCCAAACTATTCTTTTTAAGTCTTTCGATAGTTTCATTCGAATGAGTAAGCTTTAGTCTTTTTGCCGCCTTTCCTACTGTAGACGGATGACACCCTACAATCTCGGCAATCTCTTTGACTGAATGGTTGGTGTAAAGCTTTGCAATTTGTTCATCACGCTTCTTGTTGGGTTTCGGAACGGGTCTTTTATGTTCGATTTTACAATTGCAATCATGTAGAATCTTATACAAGAATTTCACGCTGACACCCATTCTTTGTGCCAACTTGTATCTTGGTCGTTCATTTATGTGCGCCTTAATGATGTCTATTGTATCTTGTTCTATTATCTTCATTTTTATTCAGTTTTTTATGGTGTGACTCACCTGTTTAAATTCGTAACCTTGTTTTTTAATTACGATGCAAAGATACAAAGAATTATTGAAATATGCAAGCTTTTTAATGTTTTTCTTTCGCCTTTTAACACCCTATAATAATAAGCGTAGATTATTTACTGATGTAAACACAAAAATCCCCACCACTACATTATTATATAGTGATGGGGCAAACATACCAAAAGGTATTTTGCTGTCTAACTGCCTTTCTTACCTAGTGAACTACTCACAAACTAAAGACTTGCGGGTTTTGCGACACATTTTATAAACTTCTTCATCTTGCAATAGCCTTCAACTCCTCTACTTGCTTGAAGAACTCCTCCAGCGTGTCGGCTGTGTAGTGGATGCCCTTGTAACGGATGAAGCTAGCGAAGCCGCCCTTGTCTTCCTCAATATCTGTAGCCACCTCTTTGTGCGATGCAATTAGCTGCCATGTAGGAACGCCCAAAGCATCCGCAATCTTGTCTAGCGTTGCAGTTGTTAGTGATTCTGCCTTAATCATCTGCCCAACTGCTTGCTTTGTTACTCCCATTTTTTGTGAAAGGGTTGTATTAGTAAACCCTTTACTTTCCATGATTTCTTTTATTCTTAATGCCATATAAACTATTTACTTTATGTTATTTGGTGCAAAGATACACATTATTATATTAAGTAAAGTAAACCATTTACTTAAATAAAGTTAAAGGAAAGTATTTTCTTGCCAAAATATTTGGTAGAGTAAAGAAAAAGCTTTATCTTTGCATCGTGATTAAGAAACAAGAACAATTAAATAGAGGTTGCACCTCCGAGTCGGCACTCGTAAAACGGTATAGTTATTATGGCTACTACTTTTAAGAAAATGATGAGAGAAGTAATGCAGCTTGCATGGCAGTTCGTGAAGAAGAATGGTTATTCTTTGAGTGAAGCGTTAAAGGTTGCTTGGATGAATATCAAGCTGAAGGCGCAGATGAAGAAGCGTATCTGCAAGTTCTACTTTCAGAAGGTAGATGGCAGCTTGCGTGAGGCATTCGGCACATTGAGTGAGAAGGTAGTGCCACAGACACAAGGTGCTCGCAAGATGAATGACACTTGCCAAGTGTACTTCGATACGGAAAAGAGCGAGTGGCGTTGCTTTAAAAAAGCAAATTTGATTAAGGTTGCATAGTCGCATAAGTGGATGAAATTCGTGAGGCACACGCAAAACTGCACCGGACTTTGAACATTAAATATTTAGAGAAATGGATAAGAATTTGATGAGTGCTCTTTACGTGAGCTACAGTGAGAAGATTGGTGTATTGTGTGACAACGAAGACAACACTATTTCAAGAGTGATTGGTACTGACCTTACACTGGTGTTGGATAAAAAGGATATGGCGGTCTATCTGTTAGTCCCATTGACCCGAAACCACAAGTTCGAGTGCAAAGGTAACCACATTATTGTGGATGGCAAGCGGTTCGATTCTGACATCTTTTTCCGCAAGGATGCTTGTCAATGGATTCAGATTGACAAAGAGACGTTATCTTTGGTGGCGTAAGATATATTAAGGTGAGGCACACCATAAACTGCAATTAATTATAATTTCGGTGAAAATTCTTACCGAACCCCTTGCGTATATGAAGAAAAATTTGTATCATTGCAATGGTATTCGGTGAGACACACCATAAAAACTGAATAAAAGAGATATGAGGAAGATTCACAGGACATACAAGTTTAGGTTGTACCCGAACAGGGAACAAGCCGAGTTGTTGGCAAGGCACTTCGGTTGCGCCCGTTTTGTGTATAATCATTTCCTCAATCAGCGAAAAGAGCAGTATAGGCTCACTGGTAAGAGCGATAACTTCTATGCTCAAGAAAGGTCGCTTACCGAGTTGAAGAAGCAAGAAGCTACCACATGGCTCAAAGAAGTTAATTCCCAGTCGTTGCAATTCGCCATCCGCTCCCTCGAAACAGCCTATACCAATTTCTTCAAGAAGAGGGCAATGTTCCCAAATTTCAAGTCCAAGCACTCCAAGAACAGCTTTACCGTACCACAGCATGTTTCTATCGTTGGCGGCAGACTCTTCTTGCCCAAGTTCAAGGAGGGTATCAAATGTCATGTTCACCGTGAGATAACAGGCAAGGTCGGCAAGGCTACTATTTCCAAGACACCGAGCGGCAAGTATTTCGTTTCCGTGTTCACGGAGGAGGAATACGTTACGCCTGTCAAGAAGTCGGGCAAGTCCGTGGGCGTGGATATGGGCTTGAAGGACTTGCTCATCACCTCTGAAGGGGAAATTTTCAAGAATAACCGATACGTCAAGAGATACGAGAGCAAACTTGCAAAGGCACAGCGGCATCTGTCCCGAAAGAAGAAAGGCAGCAGAGGGTTTGAAAACCAAAGGCTCAAAGTTTCCAGACTTCACGAGAAGATAGCCAACAGTCGTGCCGACTACCTGCATAAGTGCTCCATATCCCTTGTACGGAGATATGATACCATCTGCATTGAGGATTTGAACGTCAAAGGAATGGAGAAAAACCATCGTCTTGCGAAATCCATCACCGATGCGAGCTGGGGCATTTTCGTTTCCATGCTCACCTACAAGGCGGAGTGGAATGGCAAGAAGGTAGTGAAGATAGACCGATACTTCCCGTCCTCGCAGACCTGCAATGTCTGTGGGTATGTAAACAAACATACCAAGGATTTGTCTGTTCGTGAGTGGGAATGTCCTGTTTGCCATACTCATCATGACCGTGATGTCAATGCTGCTATCAATATTCTCCGTTTTGGTCTAAACCATACATCGGCAGGGGCTGTCGATTACACGGGTGGAGAGGAAGTAAGAGCCGACCTATCGGAAAGCCGTTCCTCTGCGAAGCCCGAAGCTTACAAGTCTTTGGCTTGTGAGTAGTTCACTGTGTTATAACTTTGTTTAAGTAAATATTTAATTATTTGCACAAAAATTAATTGTGTAGTTTTCTGACTCGGCTATTTTCACATTATTATATATAAATAGCTATCTTTGCAACAAAAAACATAAGGAAATGACAGCGGAAACTATTCAATTAATACAGACGGGAATTAATCTTCTTTGCGCATCGGGAGTTATCTCCACGTTGCTGTACTATAATAGTAGAAAACGAAAGGAGGCGGCACTCGCATCACAGGAAGAGAATAAGACTATTTCATCATATGCCGATGAGTGGAAGGCTCTCTATGAACGTTCCAACGAGTCGGTCGTTAATCTTAATAGTAAAGTAGATGAATTGTATGAGGAAATCAACCAATACAGAATTACGATACGCAATCTTAGGGACGAGAAGAACGATTTGAAGCTTGCCTTGCATGAGGCACAATGGAACAGATGCATCAAGGATGGATGTCAACTTAGAACCCCACCAAGAAAGCGAGAATCCTTAGAATCGTTGGTTGAAAAGGAAGAAGATGCGATATATCGTGATAGGGAGGATTAAGTTATGATAAAGTATCTGAAATTACTCATACAAGTTAATAGCGGACATTCAAGCAAGGCATTCTTCTTAGTGTCCGTGACCTTGATAGGTTTCTTGATGCTCTTAGTTGTATGCTTCATCTTAGTGTGGGAAGTGGTGACTTATGGGACGATCAAGACCGATTTGATGGGGTTAAGTGCATTTGTTGGTAGTGTAGCTAGTTTGTTCGTCACGGCTGGCATTACCAAGACTATAGGGGAACGTGGCGAACATCAAAGCGAAAAAGATAAATAGACTATGGCAGACCCAAGTATTTTAAAACCATTCATTCTCTCATTTGAGGGTGGATATTCTAACAAAAAGAGTGACAGGGGAGGCGCAACGATGAAAGGTGTGACCCTAGAGACGTTCCGTAAAGTTTATGGTGTTAGTAAGACCGCATCGGACTTGAAGAAGATAACCGATGAACAATGGCATCACATATTCAAGAAATATTATTGGAATGCTTGCAAGGCTGACCAAATCAACAACCAGTCGGTGGCTAATCTCTTGGTTGACTTTGCTTATAATAGTGGAGTAAGCAGAGCCGTACAAAAGATTCAGACTATTGTAGGAACAAAAGCTGATGGTATCATGGGTAACATGACCTTGGCTGCTATCAATTTATACAAGCAAGGGCAATGGGCGTTGTTCGATAAGCTGAAGGTGTCACGAATTGCCTTTCTCAATGCATTTGTGAACAATGACCCAAAGCAAAGTGTGAACCTGCATGGATGGCTTCGCAGAGTTGGGAATATACAATACGGAAAGCTCGTATGTAACAACGGAAAGATAATCACTTGGTAATCTTACGAGATACAGGCTCAACTAAGGCATTAGTAAGACCATCATCCTTAATTGGATGGTGGCTTTTTCTTCACTTTTGAAATTTTGAAAAAGAGAGAGTGGGCAAAAAAATTGTTCCTATTGGTTTTATTTGTACCTTTGCACTCAAAAAGGAGGTTGATATGGAACTTAGATTTGATTGGTGGCGTTGGCTCGTTACCATATTGGTAGGTTTCTTCATCATGCTTATGATGTACGGATGCCGGACGACAAGATATGTAGATGTAGAAAAAGTGGTGCGAGACACTACTACTTATGCCCATTGGGACTCAATTGTCAACGAAAGGGTCAAGCTTATTCGGGATAGCTTGCTATCTTATCATTGGGAGCAGACCGAAAAGCAGGTTAAGGATTCCACTTACATCAAGGATGATGTCAAGACAAGGGTAGATGAGAGTGGTAAGGTGCTAGGTAAGGATTCTACTCATATAGAGATTAGATACAGGGACAGCAAGGAACTATCCAAGGTTCGTGATAGCCTTATTCATTATAAGGAGATAGCAGAGCGAGCGAGTATATATAAGGCTCAGAGGGATAGCCTAAACAGAGAATTGAGTATTGCCCAGACCAAAAAGGAATATATTGAGAAAGACTTGGAGGGATGGGACTTGTTCTATTGGAAATTCGGTATGATTTCCTTTTGGGTCGTTTCCTTGATGCTGGTTACGATGATTTTCTTTCTCACGGTAAAATATAAGAAAAAGTTATTTTATTAGGTTGGTTTTTAGTTATTAAGGTTTTAGATTGGTTTAAGGTAACAACTTATGGAGCAGCTGCCAGTGATGGTGGTTGCTCTCTTTTTTTTGTCTTGAAAATGCCTTAGAGTGTAAAATGTTAAAATTGCAAGCGACTTAATGTGTTTGCGGTTTTATATATGTAACTAAAATTGTGTTGTGTGTTAAAAATGTGCAATTAGAACAGAATAACACATTAAAACCCTTGCAGTTTGAAAATAAATTAGTATCTTTGCAGCGTGCTTTGTTGGTGCTGACACGCTTACAAGAATCAATAAGATTTTCCGTGGCGAAAGCCACATCACGATAATCCTTACCTAGATTTCGGTGTCAGACGAATGAAGGGTAAGGATTTCTTTTATCCTTATTAGAATAAAAAGTGTTATAATTATGAGGAATAGAACATTGAACATACCAATTGCAAGATTGTCTAAAGCCTTGGAGAATGAAGAGGCTTTTGAGGTGTTCTGTGCCAGCGTAATTATAAAAGAGCATTTTGAATTTTCAACTTTACATACTAAAGGAAAGCCGATTAAGGCTTTAATGAAATGTCTTCATTGCAAGTACAACACTGCAAAGAGAGTTTTCGATGCGATGTTGAAATCTAAGGCTGTTTCATATTGCGAAAAGAATGGTGTGCTTTTTTGCAAGCCATTCCGTAACAACATGAAATCTTGCTATCATGGTTACAAGGCAACAAGCGAAGACAATGTATATAAGTTGAAATATGACAAAGACCAGCCACATACTTTAAGGGAGATAAAGAAAATGCTCCGACTCGTTCTTCTAAAAAACGATGTACTTGTTCGTCAAAGGGCTACTTATAAGACTTCACATAAAAATTCCGTAGAGATACCGGAGAAGGAACAGGTACAGACTCATCGCATGTTTGGAAAGCGAATTGGACGTTCTAAGTCAACCGTTTCAAGGTACATCAAGCAAATGGTGAATGATGGTGTAGTAAGAGAGAGTAAATTAGTATCTGAATGTGTTATTCCCCATTTAAATGATGTTACTGCGAAACAATGGTATGCAAAAAATCCAAAGAAAGGTCGTTTCTTTGCGTGGCGCAATGTAAAGACTGGAGAATGGTCTGGTTGGCAAACTCTCGGAAAGGTTTATACGATGAATGATGCTAAAGAAGAGCGTAAGTTTATGCACTTGCTTTGGAATCATGTACATCGTGTAACTACTAAGTTTACAAAGAAAGGAATAAGAGAAAATGACTTAATAGAAGGTAATGAGTATCTTACAAATTATATGGGTAAAAAACAAAAAATGTAAGTATTTCCCTTTTGCAACACATATATTACTTCACTTCACTATATCCTAGCGTATATGTGAGCAAGTAATAGATTATAGTGATATACATAGTATATCGCTATAACATAGTAGATGGTTGCTTGTAGGGAAGAAAACAAACAAAAGAAAGAAGCTATGGGAGAAAGAAGACAAACAGAGGGTGATGAGCACAGAATCGTTGCAAAGCCAACTTATGAAGAGTTTGCAATGTATTGCTCGATGGCAGGTTTTATGAAAGACAACCTAAAGTGGCTTTATGGTCGCTTCGATGATGTCGGATGGTTGCTACCAAGCGGTAAAGTCCCTAAGAAATGGGAGGATTTGGTCAAGAAATGGAATTCCTTGAAGAACCCAAGCCAGACTTACCGCAAGCATGGTTTCAAGTTCAAGACCAAGGAAGAGAAGATGCACGACTGCTACGAAGTGTGGACAGATGGTTCTGCGGTACTTAGGACTGATACCAAGCGAAGAAAGTATACTGGTGGTGCTGCCTATGTGATTTTACACGAAGGCAAGGTGTATAAGCAGGGAAACTACGGAACTATAGACACGACAATTAGCCGTATGGAGCTTTTGGCAATCATTTGTGGTGTCGGTCATTGTCCACAGGGTGCGGTTGTGACGGTTCATAGTGATAGCCAATATGCACTTAAGACTTTGAGCGGTGTTTATTCTGCACACAAGAACTTAGACTTGATGGAGAAGTTTAGAAAGCATTCCGCTCATATAGCACACATCACTTGGCGCAAGGTGAAGAGTCACACAGGAGTTGAGTACAATGAGCTTTGCGACCGATTGGCGAACGAAGGTAGAATAGCTGCCGAGATAAAGGCAGGTTTAAGTGTAAATTCAAAAGCTTAGAGGAATGAAGATACGGACATTTCAACTTTGTGCTGGGTATGACTCTCAACTGATGGCTTTAGAGCGGTTGAAAAAGAAACATTCGGATTTCGATTACGAGTGCATCGGTTGGTCGGAGATAGAGCCAAGTGCAATAGCTTTGCATAACGCTTGCTTTCCTCATCTATCCGGCAAGAACTTTGGTGACATGACAAAGATAGATTGGAGCAAGGTTGAAGACTTTGACTTGCTGACATATTCAACACCTTGCCAGTCTGTTTCGCAAGCCGGAAAGCAGGAAGGAATAGAGGAGGGAAGTAATACCCGTTCCTCTATCCTTTGGTTCACAAGAAACACCATTATTACCAGGAGACCGAAATACCTCTTAATGGAGAATGTAGAGGCTTTGGTTCAAACAAAGTTTATCGGGTTCTTCAACAAGTGGCGCAAGGAGTTGGAATCCTACGGATATGTTAACTATGCTAAGGTGGTAAATGCAGCCGACTGCGGTGTTCCTCAGAACAGAAAGCGTGTCTTCATGCTCTCTATACGAAACGATGGTGATAAGATAGATTATCATTTTCCGAGAAAGATAAAGCTGGAGAAACACTTAGTTGATGTCTTGGAGGAAAATGTGGACGAGAAGTACTTTTTGAGCGATGCCCTGCTATGTAAAGAGAAGTTTGTGTCAAATGAAAGGAAAGAGCCTATGAGTGCAGCTATAAGAACTCGTTCTGAGGGGAAGTGGATAAAAGGCGAAATGCATAGTCCAAAGGTCGAGCTTGGAAAGAATATAGCCAATACCATTACATCTGCGAGCAATAACTCCTTGGTTGTGCTTGGAGAGACAAGGTTGCGCATTAGGCGTTTGACTCCGAGAGAACTCTTCCGCTTAATGAACGTTGACGAAGAATACATAGACAAGACGCTTGAAAGTGGAGTGTCGAAGTCAAGTCTTCAAAAGGCTGCTGGAAATTCGATTGTCGTAGCTTGCATGGAGAGAATATTCAAGGAACTTTGGTTTTCTGAGAGTAATGTTAAGGTCGCTGATGATGGTCAGCTATGTCTATTTTAAATATTGACGATATGATGTTTTTAAATAGTAACGAGAAAAAGGAGAAAGCAAATGCTATCTCATACAAGATAGATGAGTACATCTGGGGACGAAAGGATTTTGTTACTGATTGCCCCTATGATGAGAAAGGCAGATATACCAATGCCATTAATAAAGTTGGTGATTTGGGCTGCAACACTTGCGAATGGCAGGTGAGGCATAACCCAAGAACGCAAGTAGTTATGTGCTCCCATCCAAAGGAGGAGAATAGCGAGGTTAAGAAACTGTTTAAGAATTAAAGATTATGTATAAAGAAAAGTTAAAGAAAGATTACGAGAATGCTTGTAATGCTTACTTGAAGGCATTCTGTGAGAAGCATGAGTTTTATGGATTGGATAATCCGGAGACATATTGGATAGGAGACCAAGTTGGAGAAATAGCCAATTGCGGTGATTTTACCTTCGATATGGCTACTATTGTAACTGATATAGACAAGGATGCTCCAGAGGAAGAGTTGTTGAAATGGTATGATTATACTATTGAAGCTAGTGAGTTCAATTTGCCTGTTCCAAACTTCGACCATTGGCTTATGGGGTGTCCTATAACACCAAGTAAATGGTTCGAGAATATGCGAGCAAAGCGTAAGGAGTTTGAGGATTTATTAAAACAAGAAAACGAAAGGTTGAAAAATGGATAGAAGTAATCTTTTTAATCATTTGTTGAGGCTATTTGATGAAGGTCTCAGTATGAATACTACCGAGCTTGAATTCGGTACACTTGAAGTAACGGCAGAGAATCGAAGCCAAGGCAAGCAAATCACATTCTTTGCAAAGGGCATGGAGGATGCAAAGCAGAAAGCTACGGAATGGCAGGTTGGTCAGATGCTCTTGAATTGTGATGACTTTGAAGAGATAGTAATGTTCTTGGCTCAAAGAAAGAAACTTAAAGCGGAAATGAAGTATGGATAAGAATTTTAGAAGTTGCTTTTGTTGTATCCATTTCTTGGGATTACTAAATACTAGCGCAGGTAATGTTTTAAAATGCAAGAAAGGAAGCACTACGAAAGTACAAGGGAAGAGACTGACAGAAATCGCTGCAAGATGCAAAAATTACAAAGCGTGAGGCACACGTTAAAAACTGAATTTGATTAATATGGTTACAAAAACTTTCAAGTGTTTGAACGCATAAAATGCAAAAATCTACTAAATGAATGGTTGTATTAATGCTTAAAGATTAAAATACTTTAAACACGTATATAAATACATTAAATAACTTGCATATTTCGAGATTTGTTTGTATCTTTGCAATGTAATTAAGAGACAAATTTAAATGGTGAGACACACCACAAAAACTGGAGATAATGACAAAGAAAGAAATTTTAAAACAATGGCTTGATGAACCGAAAGTGAAATATTGTGGCAAATCAAATTTCACGTTAGGTTATGGTGATGGCTGGGATTGGGTTAAAGATACCCTACGACCAGCTATCACGAAGAATGCGATGTTCCTTAGATTCTTGGAGCATGGTTTCCGTGAGATAGAGGGATTTCTGAAATCGAAGACCGGAAAGCCAAGCGAAGAGGATTGCACCTTGTATTCTGTTGGTTACAAAGATGGGGTCAAGGATGCCATGATTGCAATTAAGAATAGATTTGAAAAATTAAAATCCTAGTTCCGGAAGCCTTTGATTAGGCTATAGCGGTTATCCATTCAATCGTCCGGAGCGGATTAGCCTCAGCCCCGAATGGAATTAGGGAGCTACGTTAGGGATGAATGCATAGGCACGTCAGAATGTCCGTCCAAGTTCTGACCTCTGCGGTCGATGATTAAAAGCGAGGAAACTTGCGGTGTTGTCGGCAAGAAACCATCCTATAACATTGGCGATGGGCGCACAACCACCTTTCGAGGTGAGATTTATTTATTAATTTAAATTGATTTTTATGATTTACGTAAGGAGCAAGGAGGGTAAGGCATTGATGCCAAGCGAGCGTGGAGGGAGGATAGGTTATCTTCTTCGCCATGGTAAGGCTCATGTTGTCAGCCGTGTTCCATTTATCGTTCAGTTGGATTATGAGAGCACCACCTACACACAGAAAGTGAGCCTTGGCATTGATGCTGGTTCAAAGCACATTGGCGTTTCAGCTAGTTCCGAGAAGAAAGAGCTGCTTGCAGCGCAGGTCGAGTTAAGAAGTGATGTTGCGAACTTGCTTTCTACTCGCAGGGAGTTGAGAAGGACAAGGCGAAACCGCAAGACACGTTACCGCAAGTCTCGTTTTGAAAACCGCAAGAAGAAAGATGGTTGGCTTGCACCCAGTATTGAACAAAAGGTCGAGAGTCACTTGAAGGTTATCCGCTTGGTTCATAAGTTACTTCCAATCACGAAGACCACAATCGAGGTTGCCCAGTTCGATGCTCAGAAAATCAAGAATCCCGACATCAAGAGTGAGGAGTATCAGCAGGGCGAACAGATGGGTTTTTGGAACGTGAGGGAGTACGTTTTGGCAAGGGATGGACATAAGTGTGTTCATTGCAAGGGCAAGAGCAAAGACCCTATCTTGAATGTTCACCATTTGGAGAGCCGCAAGGTCGGTGGCAATTCCCCTAGTAATCTCGTAACGCTTTGCGAGACCTGCCATAAGGCTTATCATCGTGGAGAGTTCGACTTGAAAATCAAGCGTGGCACAACTTTGCGTGATGCGGCGGTGATGAACATTATGCGTTGGTCGGTGTATGAACGAGCGAAGGAAGAGTTCGGGAACGTTCACCTTACTTATGGTTACATAACTAAGCACACTCGCATAGAGAATGGTATTGCTAAGAGCCATGCAGCCGATGCTTTCTGTATTGCCAAGAACGTAAATGCAATGCGGTTGGAATTCTTCTTCATGTGCCGTTGTGTTCCCCGTCATACGAGAGCCTTGCATGTAGCGAATCCAAAGAAAGGTGGCATCCGCAGAAGCACGATAGCCTCTCATAAGATAGGCAAGTCTCGCTTCCAGCGTTTCGACATGGTGCGGTGGATGGGCAAGGAATGCTTTATCTTTGGCAGCACGCATGGTAATGTTGTTTTGCGTAAAATTGATGGTGTAAAGGTGCATGAAACGCAAGCTGTGAACATCAAGACGATAAAGTTTTTGAGGAGATTGAGAAATAATATTTTAGTTAAAGAAATAGTTTTTATAAGTTGAATTATTATGGATTTAGGAAAGGCGATTAAGACAGTGAGGGTAAGCAAGGGCTTGACCCAACGACAACTTGGTAAGGCTATCGGTTGTAGCGAGACAAATATGTTGTTTATGGAGACCGGAAGAACGTTTCCACGTAAGAGTAAGATTGATGCAATATGCAAGGTATTGGAGATTCCTATGTCATATTTGTTGATGTTCTCTATTACACCGGATGATATTCCGGAAGATAAGCAGAGTTTGTACGCAAGCATCGTTGAGCCGATGCGTAACGAATTTATTAGGGAGTTATTGCGATGAAGAAATGCTATTATTTTGTGGCTAAGTATGTCAAGAATGGCATAACACGAACATGTACTGGTACACAAGAGACGATTGAAGGCTATTTTGATTTCGTCAGTGCTGGAAATTTTATAGCACAAGAAAATAATGTTGATTCAAAAGGCGTAATTGTAACTTTTTGGTCTGAGATTAATTCAGTAATGCTAGATAAATATAGGGAAACATTAGGAGAGCAGAAAAATGGTTGAATTCGAGTACGAAGGCAGTATCATTTGGAAAAATTACGATTTCCATTTTATGCCTTGTGTAGGGGATAAAGTTGTGATTAACAATCTTGCATACAAGATTAAGTCTCGTGTGTTCAAGTGTGATGGGAAGATAGTTAAAGTGGTTTTAAAAAAGGTAGATAATGAAATTACGAATAGTTAAACATGTTTGTGCCGATGGAGTAGAAAGAGGTATCTTGGAGTACCGCAACCATTGGTGGGAGAAGTGGAAGCCATTGCATCAGGAAGGCAAGCTGGCTTATGTCTCATATATGGAAACAAAACCATATAAGTCTTTGCAGGAAGAGTGCTTTGATGTGCTAGGCTTGGATAATGAGCAGATAAAGGTTCGTGAACAGATGTTCCGTTATATCTTGGATGCCGAAGAGGTATACATTGGTGCAAGAATTGGTAACGAATATCATATCGGCTATGATGTTGATAATGATGAGAGTCTTGAAACGCTTAGAAATTTGGAGGAATAGTTATGTTCGGAAAGATTTTTTCGGTTAAGACCGATATTGTATATCGTAGAGAAGAGAGTTTGAATCTCTTCGATGGCAAGAAGAAACTTGATAAGGTGGTGTCCGGTCGGGTATTCAAGGAGCAAATCAAATTCTTTGGTTTTACCATCAGAACAAAGTTTTTTTATCAGATTTGCTGCCCACAAGTCAACATGAATGATACTCATGAGGCTTGCACATTGAATCGGGTCGAGGATTTGGTAAGGACAGAGTGCTATAACAAGGTTGTTGAATATTCTAATAGAAAACATCATGCCTAGTGTTAATTGTTTTAGAAGAGTCTTGTTGAACGTTGGTGGCAAGAAGATAATTATCAGTGTGCCGCATGGAATGACCGAAACCGAAGTGAATAAGGTTATGGTCGTTACTAGGGCTTATCTTCAGCAGTATGTGTATGTCGAAATGGTCTTAGCAGAGTGCTTTATGCAGAAAATCGAAAAAAGTATTCTGAAGAAGAAATGCGTTAGGTTTGAAGTTAAGAAGAAGTGGGTGGACTGCAAGAAGAACCTTCGCAAGGTGGTTAAGTATTATGACGCTTATGTTCCTAATGCAGATTTTAATGAAGAATTCGCAATGACGTTTTATGACAAGATTAGTGGAGACTTGTATAAGTTGCGAGATAAGCTTGCTTTAAGATTACAGAACTTAGGGATTGGTGAAAAATCGGGAGTTTATGCGAATGCAATCATTCTGTACAATCTGACCAACCTTTGTTTGGGAACTTATGAGAATATCATCCGTAAGCTGTATGAAGATTTGCATGTAAACTTAATGCAAGCGTTCAAGGATTTTGCTCCTATCTTGGCCTTTGAAAACTCTTATGACTTCATGGCATTAGTGATGGATAAGGATTTCAAGAGATTGGCTGACCATTTGATGACAAAAGAAATTCTTTCTTATTTCGATAAGGTAAGAAAAGGTGTCTTTGACGAACAGACTTTGAATGAGGCGGCTATCAACGCAACGGAAGACCTGAAGGACGATGAGAAGGATTTACAGCGAACTTATATAGGAATTAGTGACTTTATGAAGAGTGACTATCCTTTGGAGAGTGTGACATCTAAGAAAGTCAGCTGATGAAGATTGAACCAAGTGAGTTCTTGCCGATAGGTAATGAGTTTCAGAAAATCTTCGGTGTAAGCTTTGGAAAGTTCATTGATATGCGGTTTCTTTTGGCAAGAAAAGAGCTGGTCTTCAACTTGCTGAAGTTCACAGACTGGCTTGAAGAACGTTTTCCGGATGAGTGTTCCATTGATGGAGTGAGTTACAATGCGGTTGTCGAGCGAAAGTTTGGCAAGCGAGGTGTTAAAATGATAAAGAAGTTGATAGGATGAAATACATGGGTAGTAAGGCTAGAATTGTGCATGAAATATTGCCGATTATGCTGGACAAGGAACATGATACGTTTGTTGATGTTTTCTGTGGTGGCTGTAGCGTTATAGAAAATGTTCCGGACACGTATCGCAGGATTGCCAACGACAAGAATAAGTACCTTATCGAAATGTGGAAGCATCTTCAGAATGGTGGGTTTGTCTTCAACCATATTAGCAAGACGTTGTATAACTTTGCACGAGACTGCTATCATGGAAAGAATAATTACTTCACAGAAGCAGGTGTCGGACTAATTGGCTTTATGGCTAGCTTTAATGGTCGTTTCTTTGATGGTGGCTATAGCGGACATAATGTGGTCGGCAAGAACGGAAAGGTAAGAGATTACATAAGGGAGCAGATAGAAAACACAATGCGTGATGTGCCTCTTCTCAAAGGGGTTGAGTTCTATAGCGGCAGTTATGATGAACTTGTGATACCGGATAGGAGTATAGTGTATTGCGATTTGCCTTACAAAGCTACGAAAAAGTATGATGTATCAAAGAATTTCGATTACGAAAGATTCTATATATGGTGCATGGAAATGGCTAGAAGAGGTCATAAGGTATTTATCAGCGAATACCAGATGCCCCGAGAGTTCAGATGTGTTTGGGAAAAGGAAGTAACCAATTCCCTTAACCCGAATATCACAAAGAGACCTATTGAAAGGTTGTTTACTATTGATTAGAATGAAGAAATGAAAGAAACTTATTGCTTGGAGGATACGCTTTACAATACAAAGCGTTACTTCACTATGGAGAATGGAGTGGTGTCAGGAACAGAACTTGCACAGGAAGACTTTAACGTGTTCCTTGATCTTGCAAGTCAGCTTGGTTATAAAGTTGTGAAATTATGACAAGGCGAGTTAACAAGGATTGCCCGTTCACGGCAGAAGAATTGGATGAGTTTAGAGCTGCCTTGTATAATGTGAATACATCTTTTCACTGCTGTAATGCAGCTCCGGTAGATTGGGCGGCAGGTTGGCAGCGGAATGATATAAGAAAGTCAAGGTAGGATTGCCATAATCTACCAAATATCCACGTGTCAAAGCCGTGTGATGCCTTGCGTGGTGGCAGGATGGTAAACTTAGGAGTCGCACGGCTTTATTTGGAAGTTTCCATAACTACAAATAGCCTATCGCTAATGGTTGTTCCCTTGGGCAGGGAGATAGTTAATACCGCATCGTAAGATGTGAACACTTGAAATTTGTCGGCAATCATTGGCAAATGCCTATAAGTCAGCGGCAGAAACCCTTGGGCAAGGTTGGGAATGGTGCACAGTCTTCAAATTCGCATCTGTCGCTGACGAATGGATGAGTGGCATTGGCAACTGAAAGCAATGCGACCCTCGCAAACTTGGAGCGGATTTTCTGATTAAACATTCCGTGTACTAGGTCACTGGGGAGGTATTGCCACCAAGAAGGGTTTGAATCCCTTCTCATCCACTAATTTTAAAAGGTTAAATTATGAATGAGTATTGTGAGAATTTGATTTCAAATGGAGTCCCTAGCTGGATAGTAGAGGAGGCTTATAAATTTACAATTGAGCCTTTGAAATCAACAGAAGGCTTGGTAGGAATTGATAAGGAAAATAGTGAGCTATATAGAAATGTCATTATCGCAGCCTACATTGAGGGTGCTAGTGCTACATTGGAAAAAGTGCAAAGATATTATGGCAGTGAGGAACATAGTTAGACAATGGAACAAAGCGTCTGAGGGATATTCGTACCGCTTCAAAGGTGGAGATATTTTTCTCCGGTTGGTAAAGGCTGAAGAATGCTACGAATTGCGTAACCCTATAGGCTATGGTGTTCAAGTAGTCAAGTGCAAAGACTTGGATGAAGCAGATGCTAAAGCCAAGGAAGTGCTTGAAGCGTTTTTTGATGACAAAGTTAATATAAAAGCAATCTGATTATGGACTTAGAATTATTGATAGATAAGATAGACTTTAGTCAAGGTGCAAGGCAGATAGCCAAACAAGCCTTGGAGTTGGGAATAAAATATCAAAAGGAAGATGCTTGGCATTCGGTTGAAGAATTGCCGGAGCACAACAGACGCATTGTCGGTCTGACTAAGGTTCGTAAGCGTTTCAAGCATCTGAATTTCTTAGGCGAGGAATGGTGGAAGAAGTTTACGAAGTCCAACGCCATCTACAAATGGGCTTATGTAGAGGACTTGATTTAAGATGAAAGATATAAAGCGTATACCTAAAATAGGTGAGGTTATTCCTTTCTTTGATGATGGGAAGGTCTGTAGCTCTAGGTTGTATAAGGCAATCATAAAGGACGTGGCTTTATATGCCTATGCACCGGATTATGTAAAGCAAGCATTCAAGAATAATTCAGACGAGTGTAGTTGGATTTGGAATGAAACAACTGACTATTTCATTGGTTGTGTTATTAAAGAGTATGATGAGAATGAAATTTGGTTTGCTCGCACAAAAGAAGGTGGTTGGTTCAGTTTAGATATTCAGTCCGATTGGCAAGGTGGAGTACTTGATGTAGATGGAGAATTAAAGAAAATACTAGATAGTAATCGAAGAAATCCATAATGCTATTTTGTTTTAAATGTTTGCTCCATCACTATATATAATAATGTAGTGGTGGGGATTTTTGTGTTAACATCAGCAAATTATTTGTTAGCAGTATTATAGAGTGTTAAAAGATAAAAGAAATACATTAAATAATTTGCATGTTTCAAATATTCTTTGTATCTTTGCAATGTAATTAAGAAACAAGGTTACTAATTTTAAAAGGTGAGACACACCATAAAAACTGTAAGAAGAAAGTGGAAAAGAATAATGTTTATGTAGAGGTGTTGGCAAAGATTGCCAGCCTCATGGGTAGAACAAAGGAGTCTATCCAGATGTCGTCTTCAAATACTCATACGAGTATTACGATGTTTGTCGAAAATAATAGCAAGATTATTGGAAATTGGTATTTTGATGCTTCCGATAGCAAGGAGTTGGTGGATGCTACCTTCAATGGTCTGAAGGCTTTGGTTGAGTCTCTTGAGCACAATAAGAGCAATGACGGACAAGCAGCGTAAGTACATAGAAAGTCTTATCAAGAAAGTGTTTCGTAATGCAGATTCGCAGAGCGAAATACTTTCCAGATTGGATAGGGTTAAGATTTCAAGCCATCAAGCTTCAGTAATGATACATGCATTGAAGTTAGAGTGCAATATCGGTCGCTCCGTTCCGGCATATATGTTAATGGCAAACAATCTAAATTCAAAAATGGATGAGTTCTTTAGTATATTAGGGTACGATGAATGACGTATTCTTCAAGAAGAAAAGAAGTTGATATGAAAAAGGTAATTATGATAATAGCCGTTGCCGCCATTTTGGTAGGTTGCAAAAGTAAGGGTACAAGAGTCCAAATCTCGGATTCTGTTGACAAATTCAAGGTCGAGAAATTGTTTGTTGTAGATAGTATAACAGTGTACAGGTTTTATGACAATGGAAATGCTATCTATTTCACTAATCGGAAAGGTAGGGTAGATGCGACCCATTCCGAGTACAATCCGGTTACTCGCACATACAATGACGAGGTTAACGAAACTTTATGTGAAGGAGACTGAAAAATGGAAAAGAGATTAACTAAGGAAGAGTTCCTTAAGGACTTATGGCATCCTGCTAGCGAAATGCCTGATAAAAATAGAACATGTTTGGTAAGAGTTGTTTATCATCCTAATCATGGGATGTTTCAAGATGAAGAAAAAATAGAACAATCATCTTTTCACGATTTTGGTTGGTATGATTACGATTTCAAATATATTGGAGTTGATTATGATATTGTTAGCTATCTCTATGTTGATGAAATACTCCCGAAGAAAGGAGGCAATCATGATTAAGGAAGTAACAATGTACTCTGTTGTATGTGACAGATGCGGAAAGACTTATGGTGTGGACGATGGCATTGACTGTTGGGTGGACATCTGTACTGCTAGAGAACAAGCAACGGAATCCGAATGGGTAGAAATTGGCGATAAGCACTACTGCCCAGACTGCTATGAGTTTAGCTATGAGTTAGAAGAGTATGTTCCTAAAAAGAAAGGAGGCGACCTATGAAGATATTCACATTCGATGTTATGCTCAACGGAAGATTCGTCTGCACATTAAAGTATAAATATTGTGCGCTATTCCCCATAGATTTTGAAGATTTAGAGAAGTTCGTCCTCAAAAAGAGACCTTCTTTGAAAAGCAAGGATTTTAGAATTGTATTTTGATAATGAAAGAGCTTAAAGTTGGAGATAGATTTTTACTTCCATATGGCGATGATGGACGTTTGATTGAAGTTCAAGAACGAGACCGCCATTCTTTATGTGATGGATGTTTTTTTTATGATTTCATCTGTATGAATACAGGATTTGGATATTGTGATTTTGAGAGACGCTCAGACCACAAGAATGTAATCTTTAAAGAAGTAAAAAAGTAAAGCGTATGAGTAGGAAATTAATGAATTTGGCTTTGATGTATACTGCTATCACGGCTTATGCTAGTGAGTATCCATTTGGACACCCAAGCCCTAGACTTGATACACCGAAAGGCAACATTCCATCCGACAAGCAGAAGTGTCAGCCAAAGGCGCAGTATGAGTTTGTCGTTAAGGGTGTTAAAATTATGGCAGCTTCTAAGAAGGATGCTATTAAGAAGTATAATCATCGTAAAAAGTAAAGAGATATGTTGTACGAAGCAAAACAGGGAAGTAAGGCTTATGAATACATTAAGAGTATTCTCGATGCTGAATTTGAAGAGCATAAAGCCTACATGAAAAGAGTGGAAGAAGCCGTTGGCTTCGAGTTTGAGAAGTATCAAGGTTATCAGCCTAACCGCAGTCTGCTGCGAGAATATGAAATAACCGCCATCTGGATACCATCCGAGCGTTTCGCCACGCTAGGTAAAAAAGTATGGAGAAAGGTAGATAGCAAAATGCTAGAGGATGGCTATTACGTTGCTATAGAACCTAACAAGCGATACAAGCAAGGTAAAGCTGTCGCCGCCGTACTTGCCTCCTATAAAGCTGTTACCAATCATTTCAAGATATTGAATGAGTTGGGCATAGGGGATTCTCAAAGTGGTTCTATCTCCATCACTCAGCTTCTCAGTCACAAAGACCGCATCTTCGCCTTCTTCGATGATGGCATCCGAGCAGAGAAATGCAACTCCGATTTCAAGGAAGTCACGATAGGCGAGTATGAGGATTTCATTAATAACAAAGATTAAAGCGTATGGCACAGAAATATATTATTGGTGACTTGGTAAAATACAAGGTTGGAGGTCTCGAATTTATAGCAGAGATAACCAATACTTCTAAGTATGGTTATTGCTTTAAAGCTGTTAGTGATGATATTAGTGGTACTTTATGTAAAGAGTTCGCCAAGGATATTCCTCTTACTACAGAGATTCTAGAGAAGAACGGATGGGTGAAAGAAGTGATGAGCAGAGGAGTAAGTAATAGTCATTGTGTATACACAAAACCCGATATTGAAGAATATGGATATTTTCCTATCTACATAGAAAAAGGTATCGGTGATGAGTTTGATGTATATCCGTTTACTAACAACCATGTATGTACACAAATTGCATACATTAAGTATGTTCATCAGTTACAGCACCTTCTCTTCGGTCTAGGAATTAACTCAGAAATAGAGGTGTAGTATGAGTATAGCATTATCAATCATATTCATAGCTATAGGCATAGCATTTATGTATGTAGGCATAAAAATTTGCAGAGATTTATGGTATGCTCATGAATGGCTGCTTGTTTTTGCTATAGGCTTGTGTTTTGTTTTTATGGCTATAAAACAATTAATGGAGGTGTAGGTATGGCAAAGCATATTGTATTATCAGACGAAGAGTTAGAATTACTCATAACAGGTTTACATTGTATTGATGAATGTGGCTATAACGTTTATAGAAGAACATGTACATCTTGGAGTGAAGCCAAAGAGATGAAAGAAACTTTAAGAGTGAAGCTGATAAGAGCGCAACTTAATGTTTAACGCCTTCGGGCATAAATAGAATAGAAATGAATGTAAATAAATTAGAAAGAGCTAACATTTTAGCAAAAAGCTTGATTCCTAAAGTAGATGAGCTTTTGAATATGTCTTCTCATTCGACAAACATTGCTCACAGTATTTATGGATAATCAGAATGTGACGAAGAGTTTAAAACTAAATTCAAGCAGCTTCTGAATGAAACAAAACAGAGATTGCAAAAAGAGTTTGATGAGCTTTAGAAATAACCATCCGCAAGGATATAAATAGATAGAATTATGAAAGCAAGTGAGTTGATAGAATATTTGAAATCTTACATTGACATCACGGGTGGAGATTGTGAAATGCTTGTATTTGACAAAGCAGAAGGTGTTTCTTGTGATATTAAGAATACTTCTACGGATGGTGATTATGTGTTTTTACATGTTTTATCTGATAAATACACAATGAAGATACCAATGTAACTAACCGTCCTTATAGGACATAAATATAAATAATATGGGAGATAGAATGTTTTTAGTAAAAACTGAATTTAATGAGAGAGCTATGGGTGAAACTATTGAGAGTGAGGTTAGAGAATTAGGTGAATCTCCTCTTTATGGCTGTAGCTTTTTCGCAAAGGAAGTAACAGAGTAACTAACCATCCTCTCCTGTTTTAGGGAGAGGGTAAAAAGAAAAGAATATGGCAGAGATTATTTACTTTGGAACAAATGGGTGTTCCGGTCATTCTCCTATTGGCATTGATAAAACGCTGACTGGGGACGAATATAAGATATGGTATGAGTGCGACTGTGATGCTTGGATAAATAATATTCGAAAGAATCCTGGTCGTCACCTCATCAAGCATCACGGAGAGGTTTATACTAATTATGGTGTTCCGTTCTCTGTAGATGACGACAGAGGTGGTAGTCATACCGAACTGTTTTGGAAAGGCATTCATACGAAAGAAGAAATCGTCAACTTGATAAAGAATAATCAGTTTTTGGCAATGCAATTCAAAATGGATGAGGCAATTAAAGATGTGGCAACAGTTTGTGGTGTCAGGTACAAAGATATTAAATCTGCGATAAACATGACACAAGCATTCGCAGGTGGTAAAAAGAAGGGTATATGATTAGATTTGAATATCGAACCTATTGTAACGTAAGATAATAAATTGGAGGAATAGTTATGGTATGTTTTTGTGATATTTGTGATTACAAGGATAAGTGTAATCACTATCGAAAAGTGGTTGTTTGTCCTTATATAAAAACGGAGGAATAGTTATGGATAATAAAGTTAAAAAAGCATTGGGTTGCGCAAGCTACCTTACATATCACTGGAGACAGTACTCCTTTGAGCAGCTTGAAAAAGAAATGGTAAGAGTGTGTGGATTGTGCCACAAAGCATTGGGCATTCCACAAGATGATAGCATTACTGACTTCGAGCGAGGTCAATGGTCAGTTATCCAAAATGTAATTGGCTACGTCAAAGATTATAGTTTAGCAGCACAAATTTGCCGTGAAGCTGGTATCGGTTACAAGAAGATAAAGGCTCTTCAGAAGGATTGTGGTTATTCCTACAAGGAAGAAGTTAATGACTTTCTGAAGGAAAGTCGTAATGGTGGAACAGAATTGAAGTTGAAAGAATAGTTATGGCATGGGTAGCAGTAGATTATATCGGAGAATGGATATTCAATTACAAGCCTGATATGTGGGCTGGTGATTGTATCGAACATAATTATTGGTTGCCACAAGATAGATATGGAGCTTATGGTTTCCAACTTCCAAAAGGTAGCATTAAAAAACTCATCGGAAGAGAACTTACTTCGGAGGATGAGCCAGTAGAACTTAAAGAAGAATAGTTATGAAAGAATATGTAATAACAGATGAGCTACGAGACAAAATCATCAAGTGGTTTAATAATATTGCCGAAGAAGCTGATGTTTTAACTACTGGTAACGTCTCACATAAAAAGGCAATGATTAAAGGAATGGCAGCACGCTCTGCTGAGTTTGTCGAGAGATATAGTGTTGGCATTGCTGATGGTGCAAGTGATTTAAAATAATAGCTTATGAAAATAGAAAATATTAAGTTCAAGGCTAAAAGTCTTGATAACAACGGAGGATTGGTAATTGGTGACTTAGTACATAGTACAAGTTATGTTGGAATAGGTTATCCAAGTAGTGTATTTCCGGATGTTCCAGTAGTACACAGAGTTGACCCTTCTACAGTCTGCCAGTTCACAGGACTGAAAGATAAGAACGGAACACCTATCTATGAAGGTGACATAGTTACATACAAAGATAACAATGCTGAGAGAAGAGGCGTTATTGTTTGGGATAGTAAAGCTGCTGCTTTCTGTTTTGGGCAGGATTTCTTAGTTCACTACCCTTCTGAAAATATGGAAGTCATAGGCAATGAATTTGATTAAAAGAAATAGCTTATGAAAATAGAAAACATAAAATTCAAGGCAAAGAAGACATTGGATGTGAAATGGATAAAAGGTGACTTGGTTCATCACAAAGATTCAGATAACGTCTGGATGACAGACTTTGAGAAACGGCTGACATCACCAATTGACCCCTCTACCATCTGTCAGTTTACAGGTCTGAAAGACTGCAAGGGTAATGAAATTTGGGAACACGACCTTCTGCAAAGCCAAGAAACAAAAGCAATCTATGAGGTTGTTTGGAATGATGGTGGCTTTATTATAAGTGACTATGTAGTTGGTGTTGATACGATGATATTCTTATGCTCGGCATTGCGAATGCTAAGAATCAAAGTTGTTGGCAATAAATACGATAAGGCGGACAAGGTATGAATTACAAAAAGGTACTAACGAGATACATTCAAGGAAGGCTGTCAGAATTGTCTGATGTTGACACTTATGAACCAAACAAGTTAGCATTAACTAATATGTTGTGGTTTCTTGGCAAGGCAACCAGTAATGAAGTGATTGTGGCAAAGCTTAAAATCATGGATGGTGCTGATATAAAAAGAAAGAAATATCTTAGTAGGTATGATGGTAACGAATCATTATACGATGATGATTATTCCAAGGCGGTAGGCACTATCGGAAAGGATTGCTTGTCGTATTTACAGGAATGCTTGACGTATTTACAAAACGCCAAAAATGAGGTGCAAGATGAAAACAAGGCAAGCCAATAAGATTTTGAAGAGCAGGAATGGTTATTGGTGGCAAGAAGAAATTGGTATAAATTAGGATTTGACCAATTGCGTTCTAAAGACCATCGAATAACCAAGGCGATAAGATTAACAAAAAAGTAGTAGAGTATGAATATAGCAATTTTATATCTTAGCATGAGCTTTATTTACATCTTGCTTGTTTGTTTGGATGGAGAAGATGTAAAGCCAAAATGGAAGCAATGGCTAGCTGACCAACTAGGCATCAAACCAAAGATAGAGGTTAGATACATAAAGCCACAAGTTATTAAGCTTCATTCAATAGTTGAAATGTCACACTTTTATACGCAGTATTATGGTCGTGATAAATCGGGCATGGAGCAATTGAAGAGAAGAGCAATAGAAAGTGTGTACGATGAAATTCTTAAGGGAATGAAGGCAAATGGATTGGTTTCCATTTCGCAATATAATGACATTTATAGTAATAACACTATTTATGAGGGGACATGTGAAATTTATAAAAACAAGTAATGTATGAAGATAAGACAAGCAAAGAAAATAATGAAGCAAGTCTATAAAACCCGATATTGGGCTTATAGACAAGGCTATTATTGTGGCAAAACGGATGCAGGAAAGCTAGCCGGAGACCATCGTTTGTTAAAGGCTATGCGTCTTACACAGAAGTGGGAAATCCGCAAGATGCGAAATAACATATTGAAGAAGAATCCGTTCAAACTGAGAGACCTTCGACGTAGTGCTTTAAAAATAATGAGATATGGATGTAGCAATGCTTAATCGTAAAATAGGATTAAAAAAATGAGATTGATATATAAGTTTTATATAAGACATACTGAGCAGATTGATGCATTGTTCAAGGTTTCAAACAATCTTTGGAATCAAGCCTTGTATGTGTTCCGTCAGCGGCTTGATAGCGATGGTACTTGGCTTTGGTATAACGACATGGACAAGATTATGAAGCAAACTTTGAACCTTAATGGTGAATGTAACTATCGCCTTTTAAAGGCCCAGTGCTCACAGCAGATTTTACGAGTCTTAGATAAAAATATCAAAGCATATTGCAAGTCTATCAAAGATTGGAAGAAACATCCTGAAAAGTACAAGGCGATGCCACGAATGCCAAGTTATCACAAGCGTGGAGGCATGTTCAACTTGTTCTATACAAATCAGTGTGCTGCCATCAAGGATGGGCAGATAAGGTTGTCTAAAAACTTGCTTATAGCTATTCCTCAATGGGAGAAGTACGGTGAGCAAGCCTCTAAGTTTAGCCAAATACGATTGATACCAGAGCGTGACAAGGTAAAGGTAGAAATTGTATATGACAAGGAATTGGCAGCGTCTGATGTCGATAAAAACAAGTATGCCTCTATTGATTTGGGGATTGATAATCTTGCAACGATGGTCACTTCTGAAGGTTGCGTCATTTGGAGTGGCAAGCACTTGAAATCATACAATAGGTATTTCAACAAGGAACTTGCAAGGTTGCAATCCATAAAGGATTTGCAAGGTATCAAGCGAAGTACAAAACGCATCATGGCTTTGTATGCAAAGCGAGATAAACATTTCGGGGATGTGTTTCACAAGGTGAGCCGTCAGATTGTTGATGTGCTTGTTGAGAAGAAAATAGGAACGTTGGCTGTAGGCTACAATGTCGGTTGGAAACAGAATACCGACATGGGTAAGCGGAACAATCAGAAGTTTGTTCAGTTGCCTTTTGCGAGGCTGACATCCTATCTCAGCTACAAGTGCAAGTTGGCTGGTATCGACTTCATCGAGCATGAGGAAAGTTACACAAGCAAGTGTGATGCTCTTGCCTTGGAGGAGGTTTGTAAGCATGAAAACTACTTAGGAAAGCGTGTCAAGCGTGGCTTGTTTCGCTCATCCGTTGGTAAAATCATCAATGCAGACCAAAACGGGGCATTGAACATATTGAGAAAAGTAGTCGGTGATTCCGAGTTCGTTCGGATAATCGGTAGTGGGCACTCGTTATGTCCAGTACGACACCGCAGTCCGTTCTTTCGGGTTGCAGGAAGTATGTAAAAAGTAGAATAAAGTTTAACACATTTAATATTTTTAATAACGTAAGGACTAAGGCTTATGATGGAAATGTTCTTTAAAAATGTAAAGTTCCGTGAAGTTCAGCATTTGGCATTCACAGATGAATATATAACCGCATACGTGTCGGTGGACAATGTTCCTAAGATATATCTAAGTGTTAATACTCCTCGTGACGAATATGGGTTTGCGAAAGGCAAGCCAAAACGTTACTTTAGAGTAGGGTTAGGGAAATGGCTCACTGAACGAGCGTTTGTTAAGAAATATTTTAGCGAAGAATAAATGAATATAAAAAAGTCAGATATGGAAACTGAGATTAATGTAGCGGCAACCCTTAAGGATAAGCCACAAGGAGTTAAGTTGTATTCCCGAATATGTGGAGCAGTAGAGCTTAAAGAAGTTCTTGATGTACGTAAAAAGAAATCTATTGTGGTTAAAGAACTCAATTCAAGTAACCAACATAGATTTTGGTACGATGGCAAATTCTTTAGAGCAGGTCAATGTGTATTGCAACCTTCTAAGGAAATGGCAGACTGGTCTAAGTTCTCGTGGAAGAGGGGTGATGTGTTGGTTTGTAAAGATGTTAACTCACATATTATCTTTGAAGCGTTTAATGATGATACATATACAACTTTCACAGGTAAGCAGAACTATCAAGCTACTAGGGCTGGATATAGTTATACTCATACACGTAATATTGCTATGACACAAGACTTCGATATTGAGAAAGGTGATGCTGCTCAGACCTACATCAACACTATCGAGGAAAAGTTGGGCGGTAAACTGAATCGTGAGACCCTTGAAGTAGAGAAGACTCAACCAGAGTTCAAGGATGGGGATATAGTGGCAGTAAATTTAGATAGAAAAAATATTAGAATCTTCAAAGAAAAGAAGAATGAAAATAATATTTGTTTTGGCAAGTATTATATTGGTTTTAGTTTTAATAATGAGGGAAAACTGATACAAACATTTAAAAACTACACAGCTGATTGTAGTTCAGACCGTCTTGCCACTGAAGAAGAGAAGCAGCAACTCTTTGATGCCCTCGCCAAGGAGGGCAAGGCTTGGGATGCCGTAAAGAAAGAAGTTGTTGGCTTGAAGCCAAAGGTTGAGTTCAAGCCTTTTGATAAGGTGTTGGTTAGAGATAATGAAGATGATATATAGGAAGTAAGTTTGTTTGGTTATAAAGATGAACTCTACTATAGATGCGATAATGGTATCCCTTGGATTCAGTGTATTCCTTACGATGGCAATGAACACTTGCTTGGAACTACAAATAATGTGGAGGGTTAGATTAGATATGTTAAATGATAAGAAAATAGAAGAAGTTGCAAAGCAACATGCGGCGGGAGCCTTTATTTCCGAATATTGGCAAGCTTGCTATAAAGAAGGTTTTGTGGATTGCGCTAAATGGATGCAAGAAGAATTTTTAAAGGATTTGTGGCATCCTGCTAGTGAAGAGCCAAAGCGTCATAGTTACATCATGTTTAAAACCACTAACAATAATGGATTCGGAACAGAATACATAGATTGTAGTTGGGAAATACTAGTTAGATGTCTGCAAATTAATCAATGGCTTTATGCTGAAGACTTACTTCCAAAGGAAGGAGGTGATGGCAAATGACCGATGCTGAATTTAATAAGTTTGTGCTTATACTAGAGAATGAAGCGTTTCGGTTTGCAAGAAGTCAAAACGTATTTAAGGAGCATCGAGTGGTGATAGAGCAGTCTTTCAAGATAGGAGGGCTGTTCATTCTTCGAGAGTTGGAAAAGTATTTTAATCAAAAGAAGTAAGTGTATGATATTATATGATAATCAATGTTTTGAGCTTTTAAAAGCTCTGTGTTATAGTGTCCCACAGAATCCAAATGTCGGTAGGTTTGAGATTGCAAATGTGATACTTGACACATTACAAAAAATAAAAGATGCGGATTAACAGCTTTCGGGCACAAATTTAAAGATAATGACAAAGGAAGAAATATTGGAAAAGGCATCTGATTTTGAGGATGAAGATGAGTTTGTGAAGTGTGATAGATTGCCGTTCACTGAGGAATGGTGGCTTTTGCATCACCTAGTGTATATCGGCTTGTCTTGTATCTATACAGGTCTTGGTTATATAATAGAGAAACTTAAAGATTAGTAAAATGGAAGCAAATGATTATTTGAAAGCTATGCAAGCTATGGATGAATTGGATAGACTTGTAACTAGTGTTTATCCGGATAAGTTCAAGTTGGTTTGCAAGAAGCATGGAATAGATGAATGCGAGGCGATGAACATGTATTCGTACTTGCAAAAGATGCAGAAAGGTCAGTCTTGGTTAGTTAGATACAAGCCATTGGAATATCTAGAGCGTGTATTAACACTAGCCAAAGAAGCTTATGCGTCTTACATGAATAACGGCTTGATTCTAAGTATGGTCAATTTTGGTGATAAGTACACAAGAATACTTGTAATCTTTGAGAAAGATGGCGTGAGAAGCCAACTGGAATTTGACCTTAGAGAGCAAAGATCATATGTTGATATAGCGGACTTTATTGGAAATGGTTACTCCATCGTATCTGTTATCCGTCAGTCTGACAATGTTGACAGCGAAAAGTTTGTTGGAGAAAAGGATGAGCGAAGTCATAGTATTCCTATTTACGATGGTGATGTAATGCTTTGTTACGTGAACAAACCGGAATTTTGGAGTTCCGATTGGCGTAATAGCGGACTTTATATTTGTGAGAGCGGCTCATATCATAGATTGCTATACACCCCGAATAAGGGATATGTAAGACACGGAGAGCCTGATGTAGATGAAGACTTCACCCTTGATATTGGGGAAGAATCCTTCAGTAGTTATGTTATGACTTTAGACCAGTCTTGGTATAAGTTGGGTAATGTTCATGCAGGTATAGGCTTTTTGAAGGAGAAGGAATAGAAGAGTAAAAGGAGAGGAATATCATTTCCCCTCCTTTGCCTTAATCTCCAGCTCGATAGGCTTGCCGCAATGGGGACAGATGATTGCCGGAGATTGAGGAACGGATGGCTGCTCTGGTTGTAGCTCCTTTGGTGTCTCCTTGTAGAATAGCCTCCAAATAGGCACATCTAGGATTTCGGCAATACGTACCAATGTATCAAACGATGGGTTCGCTTTATTAAAAGTCCTAAAATCAAGTATAAGTATTGTTATTATTTAAGCAAATCTTTTGTTATCTAAAGAATTTTTCTTATCTTTGCATACATAAAGTGAGTCACACAAAAAACTGAAAAATTATGGAAATTGACAAAAACAAAGTGTATTATTCAAAGGAAGGCTTTGCCTTTCATGTAGTGAAGTATAATGCAAAAAGTAATTATTGTGTATGCTTTGCTTACGAGCAAGGGTTTATGCAAAGTATTCTGATAACCGAGTTAGATAATTTCCCATCTTTTAAGCTGTATGGAAAAGCTTATTTCGATGTAAATGTGATAGAAGAATATGATAAGAAAAGAAAGTCTTTGGCATTTAGAACATGGAGTAGTATATTACACCGAGTTGGGGAATTTAGTTATAAAAATGTTGATGTTTGTAAGGAATGGTTATTATTCTCACGTTTTGAGATTTTTCATAATAAATGGTATAAAAAAGGATTTGTGATAGATAAAGATTTACTATCTGGAGAGGATAAGATTTATTCTCCTAATACTTGCACTTACATGCCGGGTTATTTAAACAATTCTATTAGTTCAGAATTTAATAACCATCTTTATTCTTTTAGTTACTCGAAAGGTCAATATAGTTTTGTTATAGCGGAAGTAAAGACAAGAGTTTGGGCAAAGACTTTAAAGGACATAATTCATAAGTTTGCTGTATACAGGTGTATGCGTGTGCGGACTTATTATAATACTTGTTGGAAAGACTTACGTCCAGAGGCAAGGGAAAAAATTAATAAGGTGTATCAAGTGGAATATTTGGAGAGGCACATAAAGGAACACTTAAAGGAGGATTAATCCTCCTTAAATTGATTCCCATATTAATAGGTTTACCCCAAAGAAGACAAGCTAACTTGGTTGGCTCTATTTCATATTTGAAGAAGTTTCCAGCTTATCAACAATAGAACGAAGTTCTTGCAAGGAAGATGCGACAAACGTATCTCCATTTTCCGAGCGGACAAACGCGCAGAAGTTAAACCTAGGTGAACACTCGCAGTAGATGTCTTCTGGGTCAACAAACAATTGCCAAGTTGGAACACCAAGAAGTTGTGCTACTTCTTCCAACCTCGCTTTTGTAGGGTTGCCATTGATAATGTTAGGGATACTTTGCTTGGTTATCCCTAACATCTTAGCAAAAGTAGTCTTTGTGATGCCTTTTTGCTTTAATATTTCTTCTAGTCTATACATATTATATATATTAAATGATTGTACGAACTTATTCGTTTGCAAAGGTACGATTAAATTACGAAAGTAAGAAGAGAATATTACTAATAAATGTGAATAAATATGGCAGTTTGAATATATTCGTACTAACAAAGGTTAAATATAAGAAGATTTTCGTATTTTCTCTTGGTAATATGAGAAGATATTCGTACCTTTGCAATGTCTTTAAGAGATAAAGGCTTTAAAGTTTAACTATTAATTGCTGCTATGCAGCCGAGTCGGCACTCGTAAAACGGTTTGAGGATATGACAACTTCAATTAAGAACAAGATGAGAAAGGTAATGCAGTTGGCACATAGAGCCTATCAGTTGAAATCAAGTTCAATGTCTTGGGTTGAGTGCTTGAAACAGGCTTGGCAGGTCGTAAAGCTTGAGGCAGCGATGAAGACCAAGGTGGTAGAGTTCTTCTTTATGAAGATGAATGGTGAGGTAAGACAAGCCTTTGGTACTCTCCTTCAGAGCCACATTGACTACACTCCAAATGGTACTGGTCATGCAGCATCAAGAGATTGCATCCGCTATTGGGATGAAGAAAAGGGTGCTTGGAGACAATTCAAGGCTTATAACTTCTTGCGAGTTGCATAAAGATATTTACACGTTCTAAGGTGTTTGGCGAGGCTTTGATAGGGGTGAGCCTATTTAATCACCCCTTTAGTTTAGGACTTTTAAATTAAAATCGAATATGTTACATTCTGAGATTGTTAGTGGGTTGAAGAACATTGGTGTACAAGTAAAACCATATAATGTTCAAGATGGCTTTATGGATATGTTTGTAAATGGTGAGGTTTACGATATGTTCGTGAAGTTTATAAAAGAGAACAACTTAGAGGTGATGTATGATAACATTCATCATTGGGATATTTTCACATGGTGTGATGCTACAATTTGGTTTTAATCACAAATAGAGTATAAGATATGGAGACAATTGCTAAGTGTTTGAAAGAAGTGTTCTACAAAGGGCATCATATTACCAAGGTGGAGGACGTTTTCGGTCAGGTTGCCGTTCGCATTGATAATGTAGTTGAACCGGACTATGCTAGCATAGCCGATGCAAAACGAGTAATCAATGGTAAAGCCCCTAAATGGTTTACGGATGGTTATATGTGGGACGAAGCCAGCAAGAAGGTCGTAAAAGACCCTAACGCTTTCCGATGGGAGAAGTAAGAAAAGATAAGGTAAAGAACTTAATACAATTGATTATGGAAAAGTTTAATGATGGCAATTATGTATTCGAGACAACAAACGAGTTTCCGGATGGTTATGAGATTTGGGCGATTGGTCGAAGAAATTTCAAGCACAAAGGCTACGTACCATTGTGTGAGGTCGATGAGAGCCGCTACGTCAAAAGAGATACCTTGAAGGCTTTGAAAGTCAAGGATGAAGCATTAGCTTTGACTTTGCTCTCTGAAGCCGTTAAACGAGGTGTTAACAAGAAGAAGTATAACAAAATGATTAATGCATAAGAAAATGGATGAGATTTTCTTGAATGTGCTCTATATTGAGCACACAGACAAAATAGGAGTTTTAAAGGATGATAAGGAAGAAAGGGTATCAGTTATCCTTGGGACGGACAAAACGCTTGTAGAACGCAAGAGAGACGGCAAAACGTACCTTCTTGTACCATTGACAAAGAACCACACATTTGTCTGCAAGGGTAATAGCATTGATGTGGATGGTAAGCGTTTCAAGAGTAAAATCTTCTTCCGTAAGGATGGTGCTCAGTGGATTGAGATTGACAAAGAAACGTTATCTAAGGTAGCGTAACAAATATGGAGGTTAAAGCTATGAAAGTATATGTAGTAATTTCTTCGTACCAACATGGGTTGGGTGAAGCAGTTGAGGTTGATGCAGAAGTCTTTTCTACCATAGATAAGGCAAGAAAAGCGATAAGACACAAAGGGATGAACACTTTGGAGAATTACAATCGTGTTTTGAATTGCGATGATTATCTATGCAATATCTCAGATTCTTTCTTCCATATCTCAGACAGCGAAGGAGAAACGTGGGACAATTTCGACATCGTAGAACAAGAATTAAAATAATAAAGTTATGAAGATTGATAAAATCAAAAATATTTTAGAAGATGCGAAGGGGTGTGGTTGCCTAGCGACAATTACACTTGCAAATGGGCAGGTATCGCATGTAAACTTCAGTAAGCAAATAAAGACGTTTACTGCTACAGATGATGTAATCTTGGACGAAGAGGGACATCTTGTGATAATACTTGGTACGGATGGAAGTAGAGATTACATTGATAGCGATTCCATCATTCGCATATTTAGCAAAGAAGGTTTATAACAATTAATTAGATAAGAATATGGATGCAAATAACGCAATTAACGTATATGAGAATGTAGTGGGTGTTAGGGTTGAAAACATTCAAGATGTAGTACAAGCACAGGCAGCAGGTCTTTTAATTACAAATGAAAACGGATATGGTTACGATAACCATATTATAGAAGATGAAAAGGATGGTGTAGAGCGTGAACCGACAGAGCAGGAGGTATTTGAGCGCATTGCCAAAGATATAAACGAAGGCAATAAAGTTTATGCTTGTATGATATTATCTCACGATTTGTGCGTAATGAAAGATACCAATACGATAATACAGAGTGATTTCTATGTAGGGCAAAAGGTTTACACCATGCACGAAAATAAGATTATGAAAGGTGAAATCCGGTATCTATCTCTATCACGAGGCGTTTTAAATGGCGATGCACAAAATGCTCTTTTGGGCGAAATGGCAGAGAAGTTGTATTATTACATTGGCTTCAGCTTCACAAACGGACGAACCCCAAAGATTGGCTCGGAAAAAGATGAGATTATTAACAAGATTCACTCTTTGGCTAAGGATAATTATGCCGTTTTGAAGACAGATAAGGGAGATTATCTGTCAAGACATACAGGAGAAATTTTTGCCACAAAAGATGCTCTTGTAGAGAACTTAACGAAAGACTATATAAAGTAGATAAGAATATGGATGCAGGTCATGTGAATGTGATATTGGGCGAAGCCGAGAACAAAGGTCTTAGAGGAACTATCAACTTGGTAGGTGGGGCAAAGATAAGTTTCGACTTCAATAGTGTTGGTGGTGAAACCTCTTTCAATTGCAATACAAAGAACAGAACACTTATGATTGGGAGCGGAAGTACAGTAGTGTTTACTCGTAAATATATTGATTGTAGTTCTATCCAGTATATTGAAGTGCTTGAGTGTACAAACTAATTATAGGAGACAAGAATATGGATGTAAATAACGCAGGTCAGCACGATGGATGTGCTAAAACCGGATTGGGACAGAATTAGAAAGAAAAGGCGGAAGAGGATTTAACCTCTTACCGTCTTTAGAATGCAAGCTATTTCAAGATTATTTTAAGAAAACATGAAAATAAATTAGAGTTTTCTTGCATTTTTCAAAGGTTTTTGCTACCTTTGCAGATGTAAACAATAAAACAATGAGCTTATGAAAGTATTATCAATTCGCCAGCCGTATGCTTGGTTAATCGCTATCGGCTGCAAGACCATTGAAAACAGAACCTGGAATAGAAAGTTCCGTGGTCGTTTCCTTATTCATGCTAGCCAAGCCAAACCTGAAAAACTTGACGGATGGCAGGAGAGCGCAATGAAGAAATATTGCCAAGAGCATGGTATTGTTATTCCAGACTTCAAAGACTTACCAACGTCAGCCATTATCGGCAGTGTAGAGTTGGATGATATTCAATTCCATGAGGCTTATCCGGATGCGTTTGCTGAAGATTTTCAGTATCACTGGTTCTTGAAGAATGCTAAATTGTTCGATGAGCCGATTAGAAACGTCAAAGGCAAGTTGTTCCTCTGGGATTATGAGTACAATGAAGCTGAAAAGTAAAATAACAATACTTCTGTAATAAAAATACAAGTCGTTGAATGTTAGCATAAAAGTGCTTGTGGGTCTAAGAGGTAAATAAGAAAATAATATAAACATATTGTAAAATATTGAAGTTATGAAGAAGAGATTGATAATTGCCATCATCGTAGCTATCGTTGTGATAGGTGGCGGCATTGGTGGCTATATGTACCATTTCAGTCAAGTTAAGGCTGAAAAAATAGCTAATTACAAGAAGGCGTTGTCTGATTATCGCTTCAATAGTAATAGATTGATATATTCTTTGGATTTCATAGCAACGGATTTTATTATCAATTGGAATTCTGCTATAATGAATAAAAAGGCTATGAACGCAAAGAATGAAATCGTTCCTTGCTCCGGTTTTGAAGATGCCGTTTCTTTTCGATATGCCTTCTATGATAAGTATGGCGCATATAAGATTTTAGATAGCGTATATGTCTCATTAGGAAAACATTTGGAAAAGATGCGTGTAAATGCTAATGAAGAACAGCAAAAAATCGTAGAAACCTGTAGTAATGAATACAGGGAGTTGAATAATGCTATTGTTCTTGTGAAAAAGCCTTATGGCGCATTGGTGCAATACTCTAAACAGAAAGGAGACTTATTCTTTAAACTTTATGCTTTTGATAGCGAATTGGCTAAAGTTTCCCCATTGGAAGAAGATAAGGGCGATGAGAGAACAAAAGCAATGAATATGGAATTATACGGAACGCATTTGTTTGTTACGGCAGACTTTGACAAAGAACCGCAAAAGGCAAAAAAGCAAAGTTATACGTTTAGTAACATCACTACAAATTGGATTTATTTAAAATGATGGTTTTATTTTAATATAGCGTAATCTTTAAAATAGGTTTCTAAAAGAAAATAAAGTTTAAAAGAACAAAGAAATACACTAAATAGTTTGCGAGTTTCAGAAATTATGCTTACCTTTGCAAACGAAATCAGAAATGGTTTTGTAGCTTCCATATTGCATTCTCTACATTAGCGATATTGGTAGCTACGTTTATACATAAGGCAATAGCTTTATAAGCTAGAAGTCATTAAATGAAGTGCAGTGTACAACAGAAAAGTGGTGTGAAGTGTAGTGGAGTGCGGTGAAGTCTAGTGTAGTAGGGTAAAGTGCAGTATGGTATAGTAAAGTATAGTACAGTATGGAGAGCCATCCTTTGGGGTGGCTCTTTTTGTTAATTGTGGTTAATATAACAAAAATGTTACCATAAAATTTGGTTGTATAACAAATATGTTATATCTTTGCATTGTCTTAAGGACAAAAGAGTTCTTGTAACAATGAAGAAAAGCGAATTGATTAAGAGACTGAGAGAAGCGGGATGCTTCCTGTCTCGACAAGGTTCGGGACATGAAAAATGGACTAATCCAAAAACGGGAAAGTCTCAATTCGTGCCAAGACACGCTAGAGAGGTCGCCACTGGCACCGCTCATAGTATTCTAAGAGAATTGGTTGGGGAGTAATCCCCACCTTTCTCTCTTCATTGCTTAAAGGACTCTTTTTTTTGTTAAGAAGATAAACGAATATATATATATGAAGAAGATTAAAGTTATTGTAGAACAAGCCAAGGATGGGTCTTTTTGGTGTCATACCGAAAATGGCATAGGTAAGGTTGGCTTAAACTCTTGTGGAGAAACTGTTGCCGCTGCGAAGCAAGATTTAATGGATTGTTTGGCGTTGGCAAAAGTGGATGCAAAAGAGAATGGAGAAGTGTTTCCTGACGTTGAATTTGAATACAAGTATGACTTGCAATCTTTCTTTAATTATTTCTCTTTCCTCAATGTGTCAGAGATTGCAAAACGAGCAGGTGTCAATCCTTCATTGATGCGTCAGTATAGTAAAGGCATAAAGCAAGCTGGCGAGAAAACTTATGAACGTTTGGCACATTGTATGAATGAAATAAAAAAAGATTTGGTAGCCGCTACCTTTTAGGCGTGTGGCTTCATTGTTACAATAGATAAAGAACTCAGAGCCTTCTGCATGTGAATGTGGAAGGCTTTTTCGTATCTAGACCTTATTCTTTGCACTTAAATCTTTAGTGAAATAGCACGCCTTTATTCTTTCGTTATTCCTTTGATTATTAATTAATTTTGCCAATAAAATTATAAAAAATGGCAGAATTAAGATTCGATGTCAAAGCGAATTTCGAGCAGGTTACGAAACTTCGTTCCGAGTGCGAAAAGTTGAGGGCTGAGTTGTTGAAGACCAATAAGTCAACTGACCCAGCTATTGTTGCGGATTTGACGGAAAAATATGCAGATGCAAGTAATCGCTTAAAGGATTTAACGCAAGCAGCTTCAAGAGCCGCTTACGTGATGTCTTCTGAGTTTAACAAGAAGATGCAAGCAGCCGCAAGGGAAGTTTATAGCTATGAACTTCAAATGCAAGCTACCAAAGACCGAATAGAGAAAATCCAACAGCAAATCACTAACAAGAGATTAACTCTTGGAGTTACAACGGATAAGTCATCCATAGATTCTTTACAGAAGAATATTGACTATCTGAAAGGTTCTTTGGCAGGTCAAACTGCGCAGCTGAAGAACCTAGAAGGAGGTGCTGTCGGTGCTCGTCAGACCTTGGAGAATATGCGGAATGAGTATGTTTTGTATGCAGGTTCAGCAAATCCGGCAAAAGAGGCAACAAATATGTTGACCGATAGCATGAGCCAAATGATAGAACGCATGAAGTCCGCTCCAACTGCCGGAGAGGGCATGTCTAGCTTGTTCCAAAGGGTAACGGGTGATGCTCACATGCTTTCGGCAACATTACTTGGTGGTTTAGGATTTGAGCAACTGGCAGGTAGTATCTTTAATACTCGTTCTCAATTCCAACAACTTGAAATATCTTTCAATACCATGCTTGGTAGTGCGGATAAGTCTAAACAATTGATGGATGAACTTATCCAAACGGCAGCTCATACGCCTTTTGACATGTCCAGTATTACGAGCGGAGCAAAACAACTTTTGGCATACGGAACGGAAGCGAAAGATGTTAATAAAACTCTTGTTCAGCTAGGTGACATTGCTTCGGGCTTGAACATTCCGCTTGGAGAACTTGTTTATCTTTACGGAACGACCGTTTCGCAAGGAAGAATGTTTACAATGGACTTGCGTCAGTTTATGGGTAGAGGTGTTCCTTTGGCAGAAGAGTTGGGTAAAATTTTGCACCAAAATACAACTGAGGTTCAAGAGTCTGTTTCTAAGGGAAAAGTCACATCAGACATCTTCAAGGAAGCTATCGCCAACATGACGCAAGCTGGCGGTCGTTTCGGAGGCCTGATGGAGCAACAATCAAAGACATTGGAGGGTCAGTGGAGTAACATTGGCGACTCTATCCAACAGATGTTTAACGAAATCGGCAAAAAATCCGAGGGCGTGTTCTCTAGTGGATTGTCAATTATTTCTGCTATGGTAGAGAATTGGCAAGAGGTAATAAAAGTTATTGGCGTTGCTACAGTAGCTGTTGGTTCTTATCGTGCATCATTAATGGCGGCTGCTTCTATTCGCAAAGCAGAGGAAGCTCAAAAAGCCGATGATATGATGAAGGGAATTGACGCAGAAATCAAGCGTTTGCAAGACCTAGAAAACTCTAACTACAAGTCGCTGGGTAAGGATAAAAAGCAAGAGCGAGTAAATAAACAACAAGACTTGGCAAGTATTGTTGGAGATACATCTGTTTCCGATGACTTTGTAAAGGCAAGGTTAGATGCAGCCGAGCAAGAGGGCGTTATTTCGGCACAAATGCGTTCCCAGCTAGAGACGAAACGTGAACTCTTACAAACTCAACAACAAGCAACGGCACAAAGCCAAATTGAGCTTGATGAAGAAAAAAGAAAGACAGAGGAACTTCGTCAACAAAAGATAGAATCTCTTAAAGAAGATTTGAAAACAACCACAGAGAAAATATCAAATCTTGATGATAGGGATATTGAGTTAGCTAGACAATATACAGCAGCCTTGAATGATTTGCAAGATGCCCAAGATGCCTTTGCTGAGGCTCAAAAATTGGTTGAGGAAACCGCTGATGGTGCAAACTTAGCTTTTGACGCAGAGGGTAATGCCGTGAATGCACTAGAAGCAAAGGAACGTTTGGCCACCGCTGCGAAGAAAGTGAATACTGCTCAAACAAATGTTTCGACAATTGCAAGTCAGCAAAGAGGAGCTGCGCTTATTCGTGAGCAATTACAAGAGAGACAAGCAACACTACAAACGCAGTTGAATTCTGTTAGTCAAGCTACAAATACGACTACGAAAAAGGCTAGTACTTTAGCTACAGCTGCTTCAACGGTAAAAAATGCCATCCATACCGCAAGTGTTAAAATAATGACAACTGCTGAATTAATGCTTAGTAATGCGGTAAAATCCACAACTATGGCTTTAAAGGGAATGTGGGCTGCTATGCTTGCAAATCCGATTACTGGTATTATAACATTGGTAACAACGCTTGCTAGTGCCGTTGCAATGTTCGGAGGTGAAGAGGAAGATATTTCTGTTGACACAAAGCATTTTGGAGATTCTGCTGAAAACACAAGGGCGAAAGTTGATGGCTTGCTTAACGTAATGAGGTCTTCTAAGGAAGGAACTGATGCTTACAACAAAGCTAAAGAAGAACTTATCCAAACATACGAGCAGTTCGGGATTAAGTGTGATGCCGAAAAGGACAATTTAACAACACTTAAAGGGAAGCATGATGAATTTGTTGCAACCTTACAATTGGAGAATGCTGAAAGAGAAAAGGCTAATGCTTTAATGTCTGCCACTTCCCAATATACAGAAGCAAGAAACAAAGAAGATGACAATTTTAGCAAAGACTTATCCGGTCATTGGTATCAAGGTGGGCAACATGTAGATAAGGAAGATATAACATCAATACAAATGATGTATAATTCCATAGCAACAGATGAGGTTTTAGATAGGCTGGCTAAGTTGAAGCAAAGAGTAGATGATAGCACATTGTCTTACAAGGAGCATATAGATGCTTTTAATATTTACACAAATGCAGTTAAAAAGACATTTGCGCCTATTGATTCGTTCTTAGAAAAACAACATTACAATATAGCAACTATAGAGAATACTGACCATTCGATATTGGAGCATACGAGTAATCTTGCAAAATTAAAGATAAGTTATAAAAACGCAGAGGATGCGATAATGAAGGCGGCTGCTGAAAATGTAGATTGGAATAATACACAGGCTAGGTCACAATGGGTAGCTCAGCAAAATAAACAAAGCATAGATGCCTTAACTTCCTCAACAGACCAGCTTATTTCTATATGGAATCAGGAATATGGATTAAATTTGAAAATCCATTATGATGATACAGAAATTCCAAGTTGGATGAAATCTTTAACGGATAAGCAGTTGCAATCTTTGATTAATAGACGTAAGGCAGATTTAAATAGGCAAGAGCAATACCGAACTAATCATAAAGGAAGTAAATTGCTGACAAAGCAAGGAAATCAGCTAAGAGACGAAAATGCCAATAGGCTTGATGTCGCTATGGCTGGTTCTATTCTGAAAGATAGAGAGGTGAAAAGAAAAGCCGATGCAAATAAGCCGAAGGAAACGACAAAGAAAGCTACACCTAAGAAAACAACACCTAAGAAAACAGGTGCAACGGATGACCCACAAGCAAGAGCGTATGAACGCAAGAAGGCTGAGGAAGACTATTCCAAGTCTATTTCATCCTATTCGGAGAAAGCCAGTGATGAGTTGTCAAAGCGAAGAACAGAATTGATTAAGAATGAGACCGAAAAGGAGATTGCTCAAATTAATATGTCTTCAGACAAGGAGAAAAAGGCTATAGAGGATTCGATTGACAAACTCGTTGAGGCTAAGAAGAAGAAAGACCAGATTGTTTGGGTAAATTCGGGAAAAGGTCGTAAAGCCAACATGTGGAAACAGGGTAAGTCCGATGCGGAATACCGCAAAGAGGTATTGGGCACACAAATGGTTGACGACAAGGGTAATCATCTTGGGAAGACCATTGGACAGAACTCCGAAGACCAAATTGCCTTGATTGAGAAACAGAGGCAATTAAAGCTGAAGGAAATCCAGCAAGCGGAGATAAAGGACATGTTGGATTTCATGAAGCAATACGGCAGCTTAGAACAACAACGTTATGCTATTCTAAAAGAATACACGGACAAGATAGACCTTGCAAGAGAAAAGGGAGATACTTTTGGTGCAGCTAACGCTGAAATGGAGATGAACGACCAGTTGAAGAAGTTGAATTTTTCGGATTTCAAGGATTCTATCAATTGGGATGTTGTCTTTCAGGATATGAACCGATTGAGTATTCCTTATCTTGAAGACCTTCGCAAGAAGATGAAGGAGTTGCTTGGTTCGGGTACGTTGGAAATTGATGACATGAAAACCGTATCTGACCAAATCTACAAGATTGATGATGCGATTTCCGAGCAGAAGGATAGATGGGGATTGGTTAATGATGCAGTCCGTGAACACCGTAGGCTTATTGATGAGGCGAAGGATGCGCAAGACCGATTGGCACAAGCTAGAAAGGGGGAGTTTGATGCCAAGGCTGATAACATGAGCCAAAGGAGAAAAATCCAAGGTGTGTTTGCGGAAAGTGGGGTTAGCATAGATACCAGTAATATCACTTCTGCCAATAAGGACAAACTTATGGGTTCTACCAAGAATCTCAGTGTAAGCCAAACGGAGAAGTTACGTAAGCTTTTTGATGATTTGGCGGTTTCAGAGGTTAAGGTCGGAAAGGCTACGAAGGAAGTCGGAAAGGCACAGGAAGAAGCCAAGGTAAAGCAGGATGCTGCAAAGAAGAGCTTGCATGATACTATAGAGGAATGGGCTGAAGGCTTGAGGAAAATCCAAGAGAAGCTGAAAGACCTTCCTGGGTTAGTCGATGCTTTGGGTCTCGGAAACACAGGCTTTGGTAAAGCCGTGAATAACGGAATGGATGCATTGAACAGTGGAACACAAGCCTTTTCTGATTTTGCAAGCGGAAACTACATAGGTGCGGCTATGAATGGAATAAAAACCATTGGCTCGTTGGGCAAGATGTTCGGTATTGGCGGAGGTAATGGTGCAGAAGTTGCGAAGAAAACAGAAGAGCTGACCGAGAGCAATGACAGATTGATGTATTCTATTGATAAGTTAAAGGATTCTATCGACAAGTCTTCCGGTTATACGGCAGTCAGCAATTATAATGCTGCTTATGATGCCCAAAAGCAGGTTAATACCCAAACGATGGATATTCTCAAAACACAGATGGGGTATCATGGGGCACACCATTCAAATGCTTATTATTGGAATCTTTCTGCACAAGATTATGCGGCAATCAATAAGACTTTGGCACAGCAATCGGCAGTCAGAGGCGGTTATACCAATTCTTCGATAAACAAGGTTAATTCCTTGGAGGATATATATAAGCTCACTCCAGAGCAGATGGCTGACATTCGTACACATAATGCGGATGTATGGAAGAACATGACCGACCAAGGTAAGTATGATAAGACGGAATATTGGGAGCAATATACAGAACTGGCGGGAAAACTAGAGGAGTTGACGGAGCAAATCAATGAGAATTTGACTCAAACAACCTTTGATTCGATGAAGAGTGACTTCATAAACAATCTTATGGATATGAGTAAGTCTGCAAAGGATTTTTCTAATGACTTCACTACAATGCTCAACCAGTCGATGCTTAACTTCGCTTTGGGAGACCTTATGAATAAAAAGCTTAAGCCTCTTTATGAGAGCTGGGCAAACAAGATGAAGGAGAATGGAGGAAGGCAGCTCACGCCAACCGAATTGAATAATCTTAAAGAAGAGTATGACAAGATAGTTCAAGAGGGTTTGGCTATTCGTGATAATATTGCTGATATTACGGGTTACAAGCAATCTTACGAGCAGTCCGCTTCTTCCGGTTCTTTTGAATCAATGAGCCAAGATACAGGAGAAGAGTTGAATGGTCGTTTCACTGCGGTGCAGATCGCCACAGAGGGAACGTATGAGGAAGCAAAGCTCATAAATACCAAGTTGGATGCTATTGCGGCTCGTGATGGTGGTATAGAGGGTAGCTTATTAACGGCTAGCGTGAATACCATTATGGGTGATGTAGGTAATATATGGGTTGCCGTTGATGAGGGAAGAACCATTCTTGCACAAAGCTTGATGTACTTGCAGTCGATAGATGAGCGACAAGAAAGCTGGAATAAGCATATTTTACAGATGAGCCGTAATCTTGACACTATCAAAAACAAGGTGGATAGGTTGTAATACAAAAGGTGTGGAGAAATGCAACTAAGCGCAGGTATGCGTCCAGATGCAAGTCTTCACACCTTGAAAGTAGCCGAGGGAAAAATTTCCCCGAGGGTTCATTTCCTAAATTTGTGAAATGAAGAAGTAAGAAGATGCTCGCTTGATAAAATTATCAAATGAGGGGTTAAGCACCATTTACCCACATTGAAAGCAAATGGTAAAGTTTTTCCTAAAGTTGTGAAAAACGTATGCAGGGCATATCTCTAGAAAATGTATTCATAGTAAGGGTATCAAATTTACCAAAAAGTGGTAAAAATATGCAAAGATACAAAAATCCTATTAGTCTATATTATTTATCAGTAAGTATGGGTGTCGCAAATCACGACACCCCATTTGGCTATATGAATGTAGGTTTTAGACAAAATTGGCAAAAACCTAAGATGTCCAGTAAAAACAGGAGTGACCTAATAGGAACGTTTTCCCCCATTTGGGTGAAAACCAACGGGCTTGTTTTCTAGCTCGTTGAATGATTGGTATTGTCTTCAAAGGTTCAATAGGACAGAATATCCGTCCTATTTATCCTTTGAAATGCAACCACAAATCACATTTGGATTGTGGAACGGACGCAAATCTGCGTTGGTTGCATCCTACATTTGTGGATTCTCTATTAAACTTTTTCTATCTATTGGTGGAACAAAAACTTTCTTTTCTTCCTTTTCTTCACCAATTGCAAGAATATAATGCTTAGGATATGTTAGGCAATGAAACGTTACACGTTTTCTTCCATAATACCATTCTGCCTTAACCACAAACTTATCATTCCTAAAGAAAAAGCTATTATTCTGGGTGAGTATGAAATCCTCCTTTAACTTCTTCTTAATAACATTGGTATTGATTTCTGTCAGCTCATATTTACTAGGTGATATAGGAACATAAAGCATCTTCTTGGAATCTACATTCTTGTCATCTTCATATATAGCATCCTGCATCATTAAAAAGAAACTTCTATCAATACGCCCTACATACCTATCCATCACGGCATAACCTATAGTTCCATAGACATTTGCCAACGTTACGGTATCACCATCCATTTCAGATACATCATGTGTCTCTATATACTGCCCAAATGTCTGAAATCCTTTCTTGGGAACTACAGGCATCGCCTTGATATATTCTTGTGCCTTAGATGGTAATGCAAGCATTATTATTACGGCAACTAACAAATCTTTCTTCATAATCTAATTGTTTTAATTATCAATACTTGAGAGGAACGCTCACCTAATTACTTTCCAGCTTGTCAAGCAAAGCCCTAGCCTCAGCGATGGACGATGCGGAATACAACTCACCACCTTGTTTAATTAGGGCAATGAAATCACTCATAGCATCTACATTGTTCTGCTTATCAAACAATTCTGCTACAGGACAGCCTATAGCGTTTGCTATTTTTTCGATAGTTGATATACGTAAGTCGTTTTTCTCGCTAAGTAAACGAGAAACCGAAACTCTATTCATACCCATCCGGTCTGCTAAGTCTTGTTGCGTTACACCATATTTATTAAGAACATCTTTAAATCTCATAATACGTAATACGTTACATTGTTATTTTCTTGCAAAGATAAGAATAATATTTGAAATGTAGCATATATACGTAAAAGTATTAACGAAGTTTAAAGAATAGTACGTTACAAACGAATATCTGTTAATTAACTTAAATACGTTACATTTTCTTTCTAAAATATTTGGTAGTGTAACGTAAATATGTTACCTTTGCATCGTGATTAAGAAACAAAGGTCACAATAACATTATTAATTTAGCTGAGGTTGTACCTCCGAGTCGGCACTCGTAAAACGGTATAGTGATTATGGCTACTACTTTTAAGAATATGATGAGAGAAGTTATGAATATGGCTCACAGAGCATTTCAGCTTAAAGGTGCTTATATGAGTTGGGCAGAATGCTTGAAGCAAGCTTGGCAGGTTATCAAACTGAAGGTTCGCATGAAGAAGCAGGTCGTTGAGTTCTACTTTCAGAAAATGAATGGTGAGATTCGTCAGGCTTTCGGCACTTTGATGGAGAGTCATATTGACTACACTCCAAACGGCAAGGGTTACGCTTGCAAGGACTGCACAAAGTATTGGGATGAAGTCAAGGGCGAGTGGAGACAATTCAAGAACTACAACTTGATTAGAGTTGCTTAACAAGGTTATTAACGATTTAAAAAGAAACTAGATATGAGCGCAAAGATTATCGTGATGCAAGGCAACATGGTTGCAACCATCGAAGAGACGAACAAGGACGCATTTCTCAAGCGTGGAGAGTATAAAGAGACCGATCTGGACAGACATAAGCGTGAGGTCGATTTCTTGATTACAAGCATCGCAAACCGCTACGAAGTGACATTCAATCACAAGGTAGAGCTGAAGGAAAGCCGAAGCATCAAGAAAAGCGAATATTTCGATAACATCTACTACGTTACCGAGAACGCATTGAACAAGCTGAAAAAGCAATACTCATACGAGTGTGACTTGTAATAGATTTCGTGAGGCACACGCTAAACTGCACCGGACTTTGAACATTAAACATTTAAGAGATATGGATAAGAATTTGATGGATGCTCTTTACGTTGAGCATGATGGCAAGATTGGCGTTTTAAGCTCAGATGAACGCAAGGTGGTATCACAAGTTGTCGGCACGGATTTGACGCTTGTGTACGACAAGAAAGAGGGTAATACGTACCTTTTGATACCACTAACCCGAAACCATAAGTTCGAATGCAAAAGTAGCCACATTATCGTGGATGGCAAGCGGTTCGATTCGGACATCTTTTTCCGCAAGGATGCTTGCCAATGGATTCAGATGCAATCAAAAGAAATGCTATTAATGGTAGCGTAACATAAAATAAGGTGAGGCACACTTGAACAACTGCACATTATCTTTGAGGTTTAACAATTAATTCCGTGAGCAATGGAAAGAAGAAGTAATGTGCAGCAACGTGCAATAAGAGTTGGTCGTGCTGACGAGGGCAGAAGTCCTCCAAAGTAAAACAAACGTTAATGTTTCAAACAAAACACTAAAGCGTTTGCAAGTTGAAGAAAATAGCATTAACTTTGCAGCCGAAAGTAATAATGGTTGTGAAGTAACGGACACGACTGACGAATAAAGAAGACATATTAAACAAATGGTTATAAGCTCCAAGCGTGGAGTAATATTTCGTCAAGCCCATTCCGTTACATTTGTGGGTAGGCGAAACAAGCCCTGTCCATCCTCTCTCACAACATGGTGGACGGGGCTTTCCTATTTGCAAGAAACCATACTTATAATATTTAAATTGTTTAATATGAAAGATTTTTTAGAAAAGAATTTGAATGATGCACCCATGCTGGGAGCATTTGTAAATCAGAGCGAGGAAATCAAGGTTGAAGGCTTTGAACTCATCAAGGTAGAAGAACGTGATGGTAAGCAAGCTGTGAACGGAAGAGGCTTACATCAGTTCCTAGGTATAGGGAAGGATTTCTCTTCTTGGATTAAGAAGCAGATTGAACGCTGTGATTTGGTTGAAAATCAAGACTTTGAGGTTTTCACCCAAAAGGGGGAAAACCTATTTGGAGGCAGACCAACATCTGAGTATGCTTTATCCGTTGATGCCGCAAAAGAGATTTCAATGATGTCTCAATGTGAGAAAGGCAAGCAAGCTAGACGCTACTTTATAGAAATGGAGAAGCGAGCAAGAATGCAGAGTGTTCCATCTTTGCCCGATTTCACCAATCCGGCTATAGCAGCAAGAGCTTGGGCTGACCAGTTCGAGAAGAACCAAGTGCTGACCTTGGAGAACAAGCAACAGAAAGAGGAACTTGCCAAGGCATCGCAGGAGATTGTCGGACTAAGCGCACAGATTACAACGATGAAGCCTAAGACTACTTACTTCGATGTGATGATGAAGAACAAGAGCACAAGCGTGATTACATCAATGGCGCAGGATTACGGAATGAGTCCGCAAGCATTCAACAAATTGTTGCATGAGCATGGTATCCAGCACAAGGTTTCTGACCAATGGGTCTTATACCGCCAATACTTGGATAAGGGATATGTGAATAGCGAACCAGTGACCATTACGCACAACGATGGAAAACAAACCATCAAATACAACACGAAGTGGACTCAGAAAGGACGTTTCTTTCTCTATGAGTTCCTAAAGGAGAAAGGTATCTTACCTTTGATTGAACGAAATAATAATGGTGAGACACACTAGGACAACTGTAGTAATATTGATATACAATCGAGAAGGAGGGGAATGCGTAATGCACTCTCCTCTTTTTTTTATGGAGAAAGTTTTTGTTTTTCACAATATAGATAAGTGTTGTTAAACTGAGTGCTAATTTTTGGTAGAGTGGAATATAATAGCTATCTTTGTGGTCGAATTTTAAAACTTATAAGGACATGAAGATATTAGAACCGAGATATGAAATCCTATCCCAAGGTGAGGGCATGGATGGAGTTTATAAGCAGATAGAGTTGTGCGGTCGCACTTGCTATGCGTCAAGTATGAAGATTGATAAAGACAGCGCAAAGCCTTTCGTTGAGCGTATGGTAAGCAGCAATCATCTTGCCATGTGTGAGCATGGAACGATTTATCTCCATGTAGCCTATGAAGATGGATTTTTTGTACCGGAGTCTTTATTGGTCAAGCACTATCGTGAGAACAAGTATTCCAAGGTGATGCAGATAGGTAACGATTACTATATTACGACCAACTACAGAGTGATAGTAGAGAATGAATGGTTTGATGATTTGGACTATATCTGCGAGCCTACGGAATGGCATGAGAAGCGAATAACAGTCCGATTTACTACACAGATTGCAGTAAGTAGAGAGGCTAACAGACATCGTGTAAATTCCGTAGCGGAACAAAGCACCCGATATTGCAACTATAGTAAAGATAAGTTCGGAGGCGAGATTGCTATCAACAAGCCAAAGTGGGTTAGCGAAGATGATGCGGTTAATCCATTGTCTTTCGATGGTGGAACATTTGTTGACCTATCAAAGAACATCGGTAGTTATGAGCATTGGAGTCCAGTAGAAAAATGGTGGTTTGCCAATAGAGTATGTGAAATGATGTATTTGTCTTTGGTCAAGGATGATGGTCTTAAGCCACAGGATGCGAGAACGATACTTCCTCTTGATACCAACACGGAGTTGATTCATACAGCATTCGTGAGTGATTGGCTTCATTTCTTCGATTTGCGATCAAAAGGAACTACCGGAAAGCCTCATCCAGATATTGAGGTCTTGGCAACCCCATTGATGAATGAGTTCAAGGAACGAGGTTTGATTTAATCGCTTATGAAGAAGAAAGCCAAGCAAATAGCCAATGTGATGAGCAATGACTCTTTGGAGGTTGTTGCTCAGATGATTGCTGATGAGGCTAAGGGGGTGCGCTACGAAGTGTATGCCGATGGCTCTAGCAAGAACAACAAGTGTGGTTGTGGCTGGCTTGTGCTTCATAATGGAGCGATTATCAAAAGTGGGAAATATACATTTATTACAGCCAAAGTGAACGATTCGGTGAGAGCCGAAATAAGGGCGGTCATTCAAGCATTGGGTGATTGCCCTCCTTTGTGTTCTGTTGATGTATATGTGGATTGCCAAGTGGCTATAGAGAGAATACAGGCTTGCAAGTTAGGAGACTTACAGCCTATATATAATAAGGTAGCGAAAGGCAAGGTGATAAGATACCATTGGGTTAAGGCTCATAGAGGTAATATGTATAACGAAATGGTGGATTCTTTGGCTTTTTCTGCTACAGAAAGTTAATTTCGTGCCTACATATATAATAAGCGTTAAAATACAAAAGAAATACATTAAATAATTTGCATATTTCAGATATTCTTTGTATCTTTGCATTGTAATTAAGAAACAAGGTTACTAATTAAAAAGGTGAGACACACCGTAAAAACTGTGATTCGTTATGAATACTAGATTGAGTAAGAAAGAGACAATGGTTTATGGCAACATCGAAGTGATGGCTGATGTAATTGGTGGTAACAAGTACTTTACATTTGCTGAGTTGTATGATTTCGATTTGGATAATACCAAGGATGAGTTGAAAGAAATTTTAAACTCTTTGACTGAGAAAGGTTACTTGAAGAGTTTTCACGATTTCTATGAAACTTATCGAGTCTTAAAGTAAGAATAACAAATGGGATATAAAATCCCCTTACAATATAAATTTAGAGCGTGAGACACACGTAAAACTGTATTGAAACAATGAAAAAGGTATTCACAATTGAGAATGCATTAGTATTTTTGTTTGCTCTTGAAATAGTATCATTAATATTTTTTCTAGGATAGGACTTATGCAGATTAAGTTTGGTAAGATAAAGTTTACTGCGGCTAAGTCCGAAAAAGGATGCCGCTTTGATGCTTGCTACAAAGGTGAGCATGTGGCTTTTGAGAGTGAAGATATGTCTTTGTATGATGATGTTTTTTCTGATAATAACAGAAGAGCAAAGGCTGCAAAGAGGGTGATTTACGAGAATATTAAGCACAAGTATTATGAGACCCATAGAGATTAGCGATTTCAACGCTGCCGATGAATTTGTCGTTGAGGCAATGATGCAAGATGGCAAATTCAAGGTAATTGGCAAGGTTATTACGGACAATAATCTTCTGAATGATGATGATTTGGAAACCATCTGGAATTATGCCAACTGGGAGACGAACGGCTATGAAAAGATGGTTGTCTCTAATGGAGTGTACAAAGGCTTGAAAGCATTCAGCGATGGGCGTTTGTTCTATGTTATCACAGATGATGAGATTGGAGTGGTAAACGATAACATTATGGTACGTAAGCATTACGATGTCAACAATGGCTATTATATAAAGTCATCAAGGTTACACAAGGAGCAATCCAAGGATTTGTGGTGCTTTGGTAGTTGCGAGACCATAACTAACGAATATAAGTCAAACATTTTACATGAAGTACTTTATGGCAAAGATGAACCATATAAAGCCTACCTTCCTTGAAGGCGGTGAAGTCTGGCATGATATTGATAAGTTCCCGATGCTAGACCATACAATTCTAGTAGAGTTGCAAGTAAAAGGCTCAGACGGATTGATTTACCGGACGCAAGATGTATGTGTTGAGCGTGCGGATAGGTTCGTACCTACGATGTCTTTTGTTCCTAAGCGTTGGGCGTACGCAATAGACTTAGCTCAATGTAAGCAACTTGAAGGATAAAATGAAAATACGAAATTAAGAATTAGCATATGGAAGAATCAAGAGGTGTTTACACATTACCTGTCTTGTATAATGAACAAAGTGGTAGAAATGAAGGTGTATGTGTCAGAAGTGAACTTGGAGTAGTTGTTGCAATTGACAATGAAGATGAGTTTAAAGGTGTTTTTTCAAAGGATGGTGAGGTTGATGTATTCAAGCAGTTACTATCACAAGAAGTGTATCGTTTCAACACAGAACACCATGCATTCCCAACTGAGCCTTTGATTTCTTACAAGATGGATGGCGACATTATCTTTGAATTCGTTGAAGTAACAATCGGAAAGATGTATGGCGGTTATGTTTATATTGTACATTACAACTTTGCAAGCACAGCATCTTAATAAACAATATTGATTATGATGACAATAGGAGATAGAATTAAAATTGAAGCTAAGATTAAAGTTTTGAAGGATATTGCTATTGACTATAGGGGAAAGACTATAGATAACATAATCCAACAGCTAGAAGCGAGGTTGAGTGCGTTGAAGTAAGTTCAAGTTTGAAGTAAAGGTCTATGAGTGGTGGACGTTTTGATTATGCTCAGTATCGGATTGCTGACATATATACAAAGATAGAAGATTATGTTGATGGTCATCCTTTGGATGAGGAAGACGAAAGATGCTTTCTCGAAGACCGATGGTTAGAGGAGGATGAAGACAAGTATGTAAGAAAACATCATCATACGATGCCTAACAAATATGGCTTTTCCAAAGAGACCATCAAGGAGTTTAAAAAGGGTATTGAGCTTCTGAAGAAGGCTCAAGTTTATGCTCAAAGAATAGACTACCTTCTTTCTGGTGATGATGGAGAAGACAATTTCCATCAGCGATTGAAAGAGGATTTAGCTAATTTAAAAAGTAAAAAAGGATAGATTATGAGTTGGAATTATCGTTTAGATACACCTATGATGCAATTAGCTGAAGAGGTGAATAAGAAATATGATACCGATGCAGGTAAGATGCTTCTTTGCACTTATCTCTTTATGGTATCAAGTGAAGAGGTCAAGGATAAGAAGGCATTCTTTGATTGGGTAGAAGAGCTGAATAAGTCCTGTAAGTGTGATGCGGTAAGGGAGTACGTGAAAATCAACGGAAAAGCCGATTGGCTGCATGGTGGATTCCAAAAACCGATTTACCGCCACTACAAGGGTGATTTCTATGAGTATCTTGGCGAGGTTACTGATAGCGAAACTTCTGAAGTTAAGATTGCATATCAAGCAGTGTGCGGACAGCATGAGGTTTGGGTGCGACCAAAGGAAATGTTCTTTGGAAATGTTGAGGTTGATGGTAAGTCCGTTCCTCGATTTGATAAGGTAGATTTAAAAGACTTAGAGAAACAAACCGAGAAGAGCAATGGACAGAAAAAAGATTAAGAGCTTGTTAGGTCTAGCAATCTTGCGAGTGAATGAAGTCGTACCAGATTTCGAAGACTTGGATAAGGTTCTTCCTTTGCTAGAACAAGCATATGATGAAGCGGATAAGTCTGATTGGATTTCGGTTAAGGAGCGTTTGCCAGAGTTTGAAGAAGAAGTTCTTGTTACTAATGAAGAGAATAAGGAAATTTGGTTTTGTCATCGAAGTAACGACCCGTCAGTAATAACTGCAGAGTATAAGTTTTGTAATTACATGTTGATGCCAGTAACGCATTGGCAAGATATTAAAAAGTTGGATAATGGCTAATAAACAGACTATAAAACCAAAGGTAGTTCCCTTTGAGATAGCCAAGCTTCTGAAGGAGGTTGGCTACGATGAGAAGATAGCCGAATTTTGGGCTTACGCTAGTCCTTGGACAGCAAAGGGTGGTGTTCGTAAGGGTGGAAAATATAGTGAGCATTACGGCAGTTATATTGCTTACTCCAATTCCGAGTGGGAGAAATCCAATATAGAGTTTTCTGCTGCATTAAAGTTGAGTAGCAAGCATCCGGCAATATCCGCTCCAAGTTATGATATGGTGCTTGATTGGCTTTTAGAGAATTTCGGTTATTATATTTGTGTTGCAAATGTTTCGAAAGGAAAGTTCTGTTGGCAAACTACATCATGGTGTGTAGAGGAAGGCTTGTGTCATACGGATAGCAAGGAATACTCTAGCAGATACGATGCGATGGATGCGGCATTCAAGAGTATCTTAAAGGCTCGTATTGAGAATAAAGAAAGCAGACTTTTAAAGGAAATGCAAAATGGAAAGACTTTATGATACCTTTGTACACTCAATACTAACGAAGGTAGAAGCTCGTTTATGTAATGAACTCGAATGTGTTTACAACGATATTACAAACAAGATTGTTGAGAAGAAAGGTAAACTTACTAACGAAGACGTAATTGAGTTTCAGAAAAAGCTACAGGAGGTGTACGACACGGATGCTGATATTCGTGAAAAGATTATTGGTATTAAAGATTCCAAGAAGTGCATATTAACTAAAGAAGCATGTGAAGAGTTAATAAAGAGACTTAGCGTGATTAATATAAAAGAAGATGAACAAGCAAAGAATGATAGAGTGGGTAGCCACTTGTGATACGGGTATCTCTTCAATGACTATGTGGAGTGCATTGATGGGTGTAAAGCGAAAGAAAGATTTGAATATTCCTAAAGACAATAGTGACTTCCGTAGATGCTATGACATGGTAGAATACGGACACGTAACCTTGGATGAGCTACAAGCTGTGAAGGAGCAGTATCCTTGGTTTGCACCAGTCGTTGACAATTGGAAGGAATTGTCTCTTTTGTTTGAAGAAGAGCTTGATAAACGTTTGTATATGCGAATCCGTCAGCTTTGCAAAGAGTCAGACGCTATCCGGTATGAGGTAAGGGGAGGACTTTATTATGAAAGGTTTTTTTGGTATAATGTTTAATTAATAAAAGATAGAAAGAATGAATAAAGACAAATTAAAGGTCAGCTTTGAGATTGACCGTTACAAGGTAATTGGTATGCTCTCACGTAATTGTGAGAATGCCGAAGAGTACAACGAGATTATGGATATTCTTGAAGGCAAGAATGAGTTTGTGCGTGATGCGAATGGTAACGAGGAGCTTGCAAGCCGCATTTGCAATTATGCTTTGGACTCTATCTTGGTTGAGAATCCAGACTTGGCTCTTCGTAAGCGTTTGGATAAGGAACAGAAAGGCGAGGATGCTCCTGATGGAAATTCCAATGTCATCGAAATCAAGGGTGATGACGCAAAGAAGTTTATAGAAACTCTCTGTGGTATTCTTCGCAAGGATAAGTGATGCAAAAATCATCAAAAGAATTTAAATAAACACTAAAACATTTGCAAGTTTAAGAAAAAATGCTTATCTTTGCATCATGTTTGAAACAGATGGCCTTAAATGAGGTCGCTTCTACCATAATAAGTCAAGACTTAGGAGTTTACGGCAGGGTTCCCAAGTTACCCAGCCCAGCTAGACTATAACAAGGAAACTCTAATTAGGGTGAGAATCCCTAGATGCTGCATTAGACAAGTGGTTAAGTCGCCAGCTTTTCACGCTGGTATTCAAAGGTTCGAATCCTTTATGCAGTACTAAATTGCCCTATGGTGTAATGGCAACACTACAGGTTTTGATTCTGTCATTAGTGGTTCGAATCCACTTGGGGCAACGAGGTGGAATAGGTGTATGTTCCACAAATGGTGCGATATTCAAGCGGTTAAAGAAGATTGACTGTAAATCAATTCCCATAGCGGGTTCGGTGAGTTCGAATCTCCCTTGCACCACAAGTACTTTTGTCATATTATAAGGAATGTAGCTCAGTAGTAGAGCACTTGGCTTGGTAATCAAGGGGGCGTTGGTGCAAATCCAACCATTCCTTTACGCTTTCGTAGCTCAGTGGTAGAGCATAGGATTTTTAATCCTAGGGGCGAAGGTTCGAATCCTTCCGTTGGCACAATGATACACAAGGAGAGAGCTGATGTTTGTTCTATTGGAATCTCGGACATCTGTCAATGGGCAACGTAGGAAACAGATGGAGTGAATAAAGTTGTGAATAAGCTTATGAACTAGGGAAGCAAGCGGAACGGCTCTCATTTTTTGTGTTTCATTTGATGGTTTAACGAAAAATTGAAGAATATGAAAAGTCCGTTAAGAATGGCAGTCGCTTTAGAAAAGAACAACAAGGTATATCCGAAAGATGTACGGAAGTTCTTGATGGGATTGTACGCCACGCTGCATTTGACAGATAACGCAACGGCTAAAGATATGGAAAAGGTGGTTTATTATGCTTTTCGGAATGGCTATCTGCTAGGTGTTAAGTCTGAAGGTGGTGATGACCAAAAAGCGTATGACAGACTGCCGGATTTGGGAGTAGAAGAAGATATTGGTGATGATTTAAGAAGATAGTTGATAAAATTGGTAATTAGTTAGTGAAGTTTTTAGGCTTTGGTGTGTGAACATCGAAGCCTTTTTTATATATAATAAGGTATATAAAAAGTTGAATTGTTAATAAGGTGCATATATCAGTTACCGTAAGTTAAATAAATAAAGAAAAACATTAAAAAGCTTGCATGTTTCGAAACTTATTTGTATCTTTGCATCGTCAATCAAGATAAGTTGGTTGATTTGCCGAGTGACAAGTTTCACTCAATAAGGTGAGAGCGACACCAAGGGGTAAGACCCGAAACAACTAGCACAATTGATTATGTCTAAGCAGACTGGTTTTTCATTCGCAAGTTCAAAGAAGTCATTAATCGAGACTATTGACGAAATCAAGAAGTCAAAGATGCCTCGCAACGAAAAGATTGTTGCATTGAAGGCTTGCGGTCTTCGTGAGAAAGAAATCTCCGATATGTTGAAGGTTTGTGTGCCAAGCGGTTCAACTTCAACGAGATTCGTTTATACATTCGGTGTTGAGATTGAATGTGTTCATGCCGAGCGCAATGCCTTGATAGAGGCAGGTCGTCAGAATGGTGTTGATATTCATTCTGAGGGTTATAACCACACCGATAACAAGAGCTATTTCAAGATTGTTAGTGATGCTTCAGTTGGTGGTGATGTTGACCCTAACGAGGTTGTAAGTCCGGTATTGAATGGCAATACAAATGGTATGGCAACTTTGAAGAAGGCTATCAAGTCTTTGGATGCTGTAGGTGCAAGAGTTAATTCTACTTGTGGTCTTCACGTTCATATCGGTGCAGCTAAGTTGACAGGTGAGCAGTATGTTAACGTTTTCAAGAATTATCAGAAGCTTGAAAGATTGATTGATAGTTTCATGGCTCCTTCAAGAAGAGGTAATTGCCGTTGGGCAGCCAGCTTGCTTGACAAGGATTTCTCTAATTGCCACGGCAATTACGATATTAGACGTAATGTATTTCATGGAGATAGATATTACAAGGTCAATGCAGAGAGCTATGCACGTCACAAGACTATCGAATTTCGCCAGCATCAAGGTTCAACCAATTACAAGAAGATTGAAATGTGGGTTAAGTTCTGCGCAAAGCTTGTCGGTTGGTCTCGAAACAATGTCTTCACTAGTGAGGTTATGAATATCGAAGATATACCTTTCTTGAATAAAGAAGAGAAGGCTTTCTTCCAGAGCCGTAAGGATGCATTTGCAGCCAATAATGATTAATTAATGTAGTCCTAGGGTAAAAGCCCTAGGACACAAAAACAAAGTATTACAAAGAAAAAAGAAAGGGTAAAGATATGTGTGTTATTATTGTATGTCCGAAAGGTGTTGCTTTACCATCCGTAGATGAGCTGAGGGCAGCGTATATGAGAAATCCAGATGGTTGTGGGTTCGTGAGCGAGTCTGACCATTACAAGAGTTTGCATTTCTCTACATTTATCCGTAGATTGATGAAGCGAGATATAAATGAAAATGTTATCATACATTTTAGATTTGCTACTCATGGTTCAGTCAGTGTCAAGAATTGCCATCCATTCTATAAGGCAGGTTATTGGTTCGCACATAATGGAGTGCTCCCGATTTGCTCCGAGCATGATAAAACGGATAGTCAGATTTGCTTTGAACGTTTCATTTATCCTACTATCAAGAAATATGGTTGGGGTTCTAATGAACATATGAAAGAAATGAATAAATGGACAGCTCATGGTTCTAAGTTTGCAATGTTGCATAATGGTGAGATTGTGAAGTCCGGTAAATTCATAGAGCGTGATGGACGGTTTTATTCTAATTTGAATCATTTGGGTTATATGCGAAATGTTATAAACTTTTAGATGATTAATGTTTAGGTTCTTTTTATTCGACAAGCGTCAGATGTCCGTGAGGATGTTTGGCGTTTTTTTTTCGTTATATGCGAGTTTAATTTTGTATTACTACTAGTTTACGATTTCATAATAAAATAGCCTTAAATCGCTTGTAAATGCCCTTATTGCTCACTTTTAGGCAAAAGTGAGATACTTGCAAACAGATTAGTGTATTAATTGTTCTTTTCGTATTATCTTTGCACTAGTTTTAACAAATATATCGAAAGAATGAAAGAGAAAATTTTCCAGTTACTAAAACAAGAGTATAAGTCTCTTGGGTTAGGTGATGAAGTTCTTCAGGCACATGCCGAAATGCTTGATAAGATGGGGCTTGTTACTGATGACAACATCGAGACAGTGGTTGCTAGTCAAAAGGATTTTTTGGAGTCCTTGCAAAAGGACAATGATCGCAGAGTTACCGATGCCAAGAAAAAGTTCGAGGAGGCACAAAAGGCTAAAGAAGATGCTGAACGCAAGGCTGCTGAAGAAGAAGCTAAGAAGAAAGCTGAAGAAGAAGCCAAGAAAGCCGCTGAAGAAGCCGAAAGGAAACGCTTGGAGGAATTGGCAAAGAAAAACGAAATGCCGGACTATCTCAAAAAATACTTTGAAGAGCAGGCAGCAGAGAAGAAAGCTTCTGAGGAAGCACGAACCAAGGAACGTGAAGAGTTCAAGAAACTCGTAGAGACCTTGACTCAAAAGAACACCGACCAAACCAAAGTCTACAACGAACAGATGGAGGCGCAAAGCAAGACCATCAAGGAATTGCAGGATACCATCCAAAAGCAAGCTGAGGAGGCTAAGGCTAAGGAAGAGGCCGCTGCTAAGGCAAAGGCAAAAGCAGACCACGATGCGAAAATTTTATCGAAGGCTAAGGAGTTGGGCATTCCCGAAAGTCGTATTAACGAGGGGTTCACTTTGAGCGATGATGCCACAGATGAGACCATCGAAACATACCTCTCTAAGGTAGCGAACAACTACAAGGCGTTGCAACAACCACAATTCGGGGGCAGCTATCGTGCTAGCGAGGGCGAGCCAACCAAGGAGGACGTTGACAATGTAGCCGCATCATTAGTTCAGTCACTTTAAAAATTGAAAAACATGAATCAGGAATTGAAGACTACGAAAAAGCAAATTGTCTTTGGTGAGGATTCCGTCATCATCCAGAAATGGGAAGGCGACATCAAGGGCGGTCGTGCTTTGGATTGGACAGGCGTAAAAGATGAAGTTCTTTACGCAGGTCATGTTATCGTGACAGATGGTAAGGGAACTTACAAACCATTGCCTATCGAAACAGGCAATTATAAGGATTTGGGCGTTGATAGTGACCCATTGAAGGATTACAAGTACGCAGGTGTTCTCTATCGTTCCATTCTGAACGGTGAGCCAGCGGCAATTATGACTGCTGGACAAGTAAACAAGGTAGCAGCCAAGGCTGCAAATGGTGCAGACTATCCGGACGCATTCCTTACAGCTATGCCAAAGATTGCTTTGGTTAGCGATGAGGATGCTAACAAGTTCGATGAGTCTGATGCAACTATGGACAAAGACTAAAAGAAGGAGGATAACAGATGGAAAAATCACTTTATTTTCAGTTGGTCAATAAATACTTCCCTCAACTTGTTGCAAGTGTAGTAGAGAAGTTGAACTGCAAGAATCAGACCGCATTGACCTATATGTACCGAGACCACTTGACTAACACCTATAGTCAAGACGGACGCTGGGCATCAATTACTGCGGAATACACACGAGTTGCTGCTGACGTTGTATCAATGGATGCAGAACTTCCATTGAAGAGCCGTGACAAGGTATCAACCGCTGAGGGTCAAATCCCAAAGGTTGGTATGAAGCTTTACATGTCAGAGAAGCAGCTTAAGGATTTGGATAACATGATTGCGCAACGTTTGCCTCAGCCACAGATTTTGCGTAACTTGTTTGCAGACCTTCCTCGTTGTATTCAGGCGGTTTACGAGCGTATTGAAGATATGTTCCTCAGTGAGCTGTCAACAGGTGTAGCTTTGGCAACTCGTTCCGGTGGTACTGGTGTCCGAGTTGATGTAGGTTTTGCCGAGAAGAATAAGTTTGGCCACGGTGCTAAGGCTTGGGACGCAGAGGATGCAACTCCTCTTGATGACATCCAATTGGTTTACGACAAGGCGATGGAAGACCAAAACACCATCACTACTTGTTATCTTGACGATTACACAATCAAGTTGCTTGGCAAGAATAAGCAGGTTCGTGCCCAGTTTGCCTTCAATCAAGGCATTGCAATCAATAGTGATAGCAATATTCCTATTTTGAGCTTAGAGCAAATTGCTTCTATCTTCAAGAACAAGTGGCAGACTAACTTGGTACGTGTAGCCCGTACGATCAAGACCGAGATTAACGGCAAGAAGGGAACACACAACCCTTGGGCTAAGGGTCACATGACCTTTACTTGCTATGACAATCTTGGTGATTTGTTCTGGACTAACGTAGCCGAAGCTACAAGACCAGTTGCAGGTGTAACTTATCAGTCAGCCGATGAGTATATCTTGGCTAGCCGTTATTCTACCAACGACCCACTCCGTGAGTTCACCAGCTCACAGGCAATGGTTGTTCCTATCTTGAATAACGTTGATGCCATTTACTCTTTGGACTCAACACAAGCAGTAGGTTAGGCTTATGAGAGGTGAGGTAATTAGTCCGTTCCGTGACAAGTTCCATTTTAACACCATCTATGAAGTTGGTGCAATCTTGGACTTTGACGAAGAACGTATGAACTCCCTTATCGAACGTAAGCTTTGCAAGATGTTGGAGGTGCAGGGCAGTAATAGTTCTGCATCTCCAAAAGACGATAAGGAAATTAAAGATGCTCCTAAAAAGGAAGTCTTGAATGATGGAAAAGAAAATCCTGTAAAGGAAGAAGAAAAGAAACCAGAAGAGACACCTAAAAAGGAAGTCTTGAAGGAAAAGAAGGAGAGTAAGCCTAAAAAGGAGAAAACTCCAAAAAAGGATGCTGCCGAGTCGACCGAAGAGACTTCTCAAAAGGAGAATGTAGAAGAGGAACTTGACGAAAAGGCTAAGAGCGAGCAGGAGGCTGCAAAGAAAATCGCAGAGGCTATGAGTCAGGCTCAGAAATAATGATGTCACATGAAGATAAGAGAATACATTTCACAGAAGTTGCGTGCATGGAATATTACCGATGCCCAGTTGGAAGATGTTTCGTCAGGTATAGACCTTGACGAAGAATATACGTCTGACAACTCGCAAGTTGTAGGCAAGGCGATGATTTCCGTAATCGAGGAACTTATGCTTGCCCCATATATGAGTAATGTGAACGAAAATGGATTCTCTGTCTCTTGGGACTACTCTAGGATAGGACAATACTATATGTGGCTTTGCCGTAAGTATGGTGTTGCTCCGGATGATGAAGTGGTGGCAGCTTTAGGGCTTTCCACTATCACGGATAAGTCTGATATTTGGTAAATGTCTAGGTTATGTTATATTCCCCTCATATATTAAAGAAAAAGTTCGTGAATAAGGTTGTCAACAAGTACAACGAGGTCATTAGCTCTTCTGAGGAATGGAAAGAAATGGGGCGTTGTCGGTGCGATGACAACTCTACCGAGCATTTCACTACCGATAATGGTAGCATATATACACCGAAATATCATATTGTTTGTGACAAGTGCCAGATTTCCGAAGGTGATGAAGTCAAAGTATATTTCGATGATGGAAGTTACCGAGGAGGTGGAAAGGTCTATAATGCCCCTAAGTGCAATTATCTTGGTTATATGAGTATCTATGTCTGATGTTATAAAGGATGAGATAGACGCTTTCTTTGCGCAGGGAGAAAGGGAAGTAGATGAATTCCTTAATAGGTTAGGTAAAACTGCTGTTGAGCTTGATAAGGCTAACGGAAACTACCGAAACCGCACAGGTAATCTCAGAAGGTCTAACTATAGTAATGTACATGACCATACCTTGACCATTGGCAACAAAGCGGAATATGCGTCTGATGTTTCCTCTAGGGGATATGATGTTATAGATTCGGGTATTCAGTATATCAAGAAAGAAATCGAGGATATGCGATGATAACAGAAATAGATGCTGGTCATGTAATCTATGATGACTTGGAACTTATGGGATTGGAACGAAGACTGAAAGGACATCTGACAAAGGGTGGACTTGAAGGGGAAAGACCTATGGTCGGTGAGAAGATTCCTGATGAAGGCATGATAGTAATCATTCCTAAGCGCATGAGTGCAGACAAGACATATTTCAACGATTGTACTATAGAGGTAAACATATTGCTCAAAGATATAGAGGGCGAGGCTAATCCTCAATTGAACGAGCTTTTAAAGAAGGCTATTGAAGCCTTGTCCGACAATGAAGTCGGAAAAGTTGAGGATGTATGGTATCGTTATTCTATCCGCTCCCACGGCATAGAGCAAGAGAGTAGGTTGAGTTGTCATTACGCAAACATTACTATTGATTTTGAAACATTAAACGTAAGATAAGATGAAACCATTTATTGGAATCAAGAGAATTTGGTATGGTGCTCCTCTTACCGAGGCAAATACACCTGCTAAGTTGGCTACATGGTTGAAAACCGCTACAGAGGTTTTGAACAGCCATGAAGGAACATGGGGATATTCTCAGGATGACCCTAGTGTTACCGAGTACAAGAACGAGCTGAACGGACAGGTTTACTATCGTGACAAGACTGATGAGGGTGCTAAGACAATTACATTCTCTATTGGTGTCTTTTCATGGAAGAATAAGGTAGACTTGCAGGGTGGTAAGATGTACAAGGCAACTGGAGAAGAGACTACAACGGAGGCAGATGCAGTAGGTTGGTCTTCTAGCCAAGATTTGGCAAACATCAACAAGTGTATTGTTGCTCAGACCAAGACCGGAAACTACATCGTCTTCTCAAATGCAGCTATCGTAGCCAAGGGTGACCAGCAGGACAAGAATATCACTTTGGGTATTTCTGCCGTTGCCATGGAAAGCGAGACCGATGGTGTGGCTGGCGAGTACCAATGGGAAGGTTCTGCGGTCGTGGAACAGGAATAAGACATAGGTAACAAATGATAGAGGGGGATGGTGTTAATGCCGTTCCCCTTTTTTAATATTCAGAACCATGAGTAAGGCAAGTAAATTAGTTGCGGATGCAATTCTTGGAGAGGACACCGTAACGATAATCGTGAATGGAAAGGCTTATTACGTTTCACCACCTACAATTATAAAATTGGTCAAGGCAGCAAAATACCTTGATAGTTTTGAAGAGGGCAAGACCTTAGCGGAAGTCTTAGGTATGCTTAAGAATTTGGATGATGCTTGCAAGGCGTTATCCGTATTCATACAAGGCGATGAATCCATTAGTGATGAATTATCTAAAGGAACGCTTGAAGAGGTTGTCAATGGCTTACAAACGGCTTATTCCTTAATCTCTATAAAGGATTTTCAGACGCTATCAATTTTGGCGAAGAGTGCGGCAAGGATGATAGCAAAACCACGACCATAGGTAACGATACACTCTTAGGGCAGATTGCATCTTTTATGGATAGTCTGCACTTATCTTACCAAGAAGTCGTGAAAGAGATACCTTATAGAAACTTATTGCTGATGGCAAAAGACAAGCAAAGAGTAGCATATGGTGATGTAATGTATGAGGTAACGGAAGAAGAGTTTGGGATGAACTTCAAAAAAGGATAAGTTTAAAATAATGCAAATAAAGTATTAAAAGCACTAAAACGTTTGCAGGTTAGCGAAATATTATTTATCTTTGCAAGCGCAGAACAAAAAAGGATAAAATGGCGATTTAAGAAATTGATAAGATATTAGAGACACGAAACCCGATGGACTATACCGAAAGGCAGTCCGAGTCACTATTCCTTTGACTTTGCAATCGGTAGTTTCGTGTTTTTGTTTTTAAGAAAAGATGCAAGACGTAAGGTTAATATTCGAGATACTGGTTTCCGTGTTGCTTTGCGTTTGTCTCATATTGCTTGCTGTAAGTAGATATAGGCAAAAGAAAAAGCGTGAAGAACCGGAGCGAAAGGAAATGGACTTGATAGACTTCTTTTCTTTGGGAGGAGTTGCCTATTATTGGAACAAAGGTGGTAAGCAGCAGAAATGCTACACATACGAAGAATTTCTGAAAATCAAGGCTGACTACGTGGAGCTTTGGTTGAATCAGAATAGATATATTTTTAACTCTCAATTAGATTGCGATGATATATAAAGTATTTGTTTTGTTGCCGACAATAGTTGTATCAGATGGCATTGTTGGTATAGCTTGGCTAGGAAAGGTTTTTAGCTTGCGATATGGAAAGAACAAGAAAAAGAGCAAGAATGTATCCTTAATGATAGGATATAACACAGGAATGTCTCTTAAGTCGAAAATAGACGATAACGCTGCGGATGATTATTTAAGACGCATTGCCGAAGAAAACAGAATCTAAATTCAAGGGTTAGAAACCCTTTTTACAACCATATTACTTGTGGTTATTTTTATACATCGGTTTTTATTAACGATTGTTTTTTATGGTAGATAAATGTATAAAAACGAGCACAAGTTCCCTTATAGATGGACTAAAAAAGATGCTAATTTCACAAAAGACAAAGGTAAGGTTATGTCTTGCTTCTGTTGCGGAGGTGGCAGTTCCTTTGGTTATAAATTAGCTGGCTACGATGTTGTAGCCTGTAACGAGATAGACCCAAAGGTTATGAAGATGTACTTGAAGAATCACGATGTCAAGTATTCTTTCAATTGTGATATTCGTGAGCTGATTGCCAATATCAATATGGGGGGGCATATTATGAAGGAAGAGTTGCATAATCTGGATATATTGGATGCTAGTTTCCCATGTTCGGTATTCAGTATTGCAGGTGACCGCCAAAAAGCTTGGGGAAAGGAAAAAGTATTCCGAGAAGGTCAGAAAGCACAAAGGCTTGACGATTTGGCTTTTTACTCAATCGCCCTCGCTAAAGAACTACAACCAAAGGTAGTGGTTTTTGAGAATGTCCAAGGTTTGTTGCAAGGTGAAGCTATCGAGTACGTGAAAGAGATTTACAGTCAGATGGATAATGCCGGATATATCTTGCAGCATTGGTTGCTTAATGCACGTAATATGGGTGTTCCTCAGAATCGACCTAGGGTGTTCTTCCTAGGATTACGCAAAGACCTTTGCAAGCCGTTTATGGTTCAGAAGGATTTGTTCGAGCGAGTGCCTAAGATAGATATGGACTTCAACGAGAAAGAAATTGTCCTGGATGAGTTCTCAGACTATAGTGGAAGACAGATTCCAAAAGGAGTGATGAAGTATTGGGAGCATAGAAACGAGAAAGACAATTCTATCGGTGATATTGTCAAACGGATGGATAATCGTCTTTCTATGTTCAATAATATGTTTCTTAAAAAGGATAAAGTATGCAATACTATATCAGCAATGGAAGATAGGCTTTTGTATTTTGATAATCCAAGTTATATTTCAGCGCATGATACGATTTTAGCATCAACATTTCCGGAAGATTATGACTTTAATGGTATGAAGCCTTGGTTTGCTTGCGGAATGTGTGTTCCACCAGTTATGATGGCTAATGTAGCTACGAGAATCTGGGATTGTTGGTTGTCAAAGATTAAAAAGGAGGAATGCGCATGATAACAGCAAGTATGACTTCGGGTGAGATGCGTAGGGTACGAAACTTAGATGAAGTTAGAATCTATGAGTTTCAGATGCGAAAAGCTAATGAGCTTAAACGTGAAATGAGAAAGCAGAACGTAAGACAGATAACCAAGACATACGAATTGGTTACACGGAATGCCGATTATTTCATCGTTGTAGGTGTAAAGCATGGAGGTGTCTTTGTCTCAGGTGTATTCATTTATCTGAAGGAAACTAACGAGTATATTCCTATGAGCAGAAATGACGGGTATAGCGAGGATTGTTTTGCTATGAGCGTTCATTTTCTGAAGAGATATGCAGAAAGGTATTTGAAAAAGGATTTGCCGATAGCAAAGATATTACAAAAGATATATACATCGTTTACAGGTGCAGTTCAGCTCTATAGTGATGACAAGACAAGAAGAGTGGTATTTGCTATTCCGGAAGGGCTTATACTCACAGAATACGAGCAAGAAAAGCATATCATCCACTACAAAACCTTTGTAAGCATGGATATGCTAAAGATGACACAGAAGCGAAGTTACGAGAAGATAAGTGCATTTCTCATGGAGTCTTGTCAGCAAATAGCTAAAGCAAGAGAAACCGGAAATGACGAAAGGCTGTGCGTTGTGTACAGAAGGTTTTACAATGATATTGATTTGCTAGATACAAAGGAGGCGCAAGCCATATATTCAAGTTTCTTTGAAAAAGGAGGTAACAATGAAAGATAAATGTATAACAAGGTTTCTTGGTGATATAAAGCCTATAAAGAATTACGAAAGGTATTATGTTAGCAAGCTGGGACATGTTTTTACTATTGGGAGAACGTCCAAATTAAAGGAAATCGCACCTTGCAAGACACCAAAAGGTTATCTGAAGGTATGGCTTTACAAGAACGGAAAACGCAAAATGTTCTATATTCATCGTTTGGTAGCTCAGGCTTTCTTGGATAATCCAGATGCGTTGCCGATGGTGAATCATAAGGATTTCGACAAGACGAATAACGATGTAGACAACTTGGAGTATTGCACTGCAAGATACAATATGGTTTATTCGGCTATAGCAAAGAAGACTTCATCGGTATACTTGGGCGTGACGTGGAATAAGAACAACAGAAAATGGCAAGCTCAGTACCAGATAGGTAAGAAGAAAATTTATATCGGATGCTTTGGGACGCAAGAAGAAGCTCACGAAGCTTATGTTAACGCTATTAAAGAGATTTGATATGCTAGAATTAAACAGAATATACAATTCCGACTGTATAGAAGGAATGAAACAAATAGAGAGTGGGGAGGTGGATTTGATTGTTACTGACCCTCCGTATTGCATTGCCTACAAGACTGGGTGGAGAGCTGACGACCATCGTTTCTCTAAGGAAATACTCAATGATGATAATGAGCAATTGATTATTGATTATATGAGCGAATGCTACCGGATTTTAAAGGATGATAGTGCTGCTTATATCTTCTGTAGTGCCAAGACCTTAGACTTTTTTATGCAACAAGCGAGGAACGCAGGGTTTACCATTAAGAATGTGCTCATTTGGCGAAAGAACAACCATACGGCTGGAGATTTAGATGCGCAATATGGTCAATGTTACGAGCCAATCCTGTACTTGAATAAAGGCAGACGAACCATAAACGGCAAGCGTTTGGAGGACGTATGGGACTTTGACAGAGTTCCATCAGATAAATTGGTACATCAGAACGAGAAGCCAATCCCCTTGCTTATGCAATGCATCTTGAAATCATCGAACGAAGGAGATTTGGTGTTTGATGGCTTTATTGGCAGCGCAAGTACTGCTCTGGCTTGTATGCGGACAAATCGGAATTACCTTGGTTTTGAATTGGATGAGGATTATTTCAAGGTGGCACAAAGAAGAATTAAGGAAGAAATGTTAAATCAAAAAGATATGTTTGGATATGCTGGAGTTAAATAGAATTTATCAAGGTGATTGTCGAAAGCTTCTAAAGCTATTAGACGATGAATGTATAGACCTAGTATGCTCAGATGTAGCTTATCCGGTACAAGCTAGAGGTGGGCGTAGTAACATGAGCGGATATTGGACTGATTTACAAACAAGAAAAGGTAAGATATTCAAGAGTAACGACATAGATATTTCTGAATATATAAACGAATTATATCGTGTTCTTAAGGATAAGTCACACTGTTATCTTATGTGTAATGATTACAATTTGATGCGCTTTCTTGATGTGATTGGAAAAAGTGATTTTCATTTCACAAAGTGTTTGATATGGGATAAATGCTCTAAGGTGTGTGGAACTTATTATATGAATCAAAAGGAGTATATCATTATGCTTCGTAAAGGAGGAGGTAAACCTATCAATGAGTTTGGTACATCTGATATTCTGAGCGTTCCTATTCCTACAAACAAACGCAAGGATAAGGATGGGTTGATTAATCAGACTGAAAAACCAGTAAAGTTGATGGAGATTCTAATCAGAAACTCAACAAATGTAGGTGATATTGTTCTTGACCCATTTATGGGGAGTGGCACAACAGCAAGGGCTTGCGTTAATCTTGAAAGAAAGTATATAGGCTTCGAAATAGACCAGCGGCAAGTAGATTTTTCCAATAACGAATTAAAGAGCATGAGTAGGCAATTAAGTCTGTTTTAAAACAATGGATATGAGTATGATTATTCAATGTAACCCAGTTGTAAGAAATGGGAATAAAGAGATAACGGATGCTCTGATAAAAGCCATTAATGATGAAGCCTCGAAGCGTGGGTTGGTACGTGATGAATTGGTTGAATATTGCAATCAATTGTTAAGGGAAGGCGAAATCAAGGCTTGTATTGAGAATTTGTTTTATAATTTCAAACGTTATTTTTGGAGGTATTATTGATATGAGAAGAAGAAAGTTGAACAAGTCTCCAGTGCTAGGTCTCTGCGGATTTGTTGTCGGTTACGAGTGCAGGGAAAAGGGAATAAAGCTGATGGAGTGCGATAAGGCGCAAGCTGATGCAATCATAGTTCCTCATCACTTTTCACACAAGGTAACGAAGAATAGTTGCTTGAATCTTTTGGTATTGTACAAAGGCAAGATTAGGGGTGCTATGCAAATTGGGTATGGAATTCGACCGCATATCAAGACTGAAAAGGGCGAAGTGTTGGATTACCATCAAGTGAGGGAATTTGACAGAATGTGGTTGTCTGATGATATGCCAAAGTTTAGCGAGACGATTTGCCTATCTCTCTTGCATAAGTATATTAGGGCAACGCATAAGGAAATCAAGTATCTTATATCTTATGCCGATACGTCCATAGGTAACAAGGGAACTATATATAAAGCTGCAAACTATGAGCATATTGATACCATTAAGGCTGATTTCTATGTATTACCAAGTGGTGAGCGTGTGCATCCGGTAACTATGTGGCATCGGCACAAGACAAGAGCATGGGAGGTTCTAACAGAACTATACCCAGGAATAAAAAAGGCAGAAGGGTTTCAACTTAAATTTCTGAAGAAGTTATGAAGAAAAGAAATAAATATATTCCTTGTCATTTGCATCCAGATCCTGAGCATTGGGTTAGAAAAGGTCAATCTTGGAAGGCGAAGGTTGCTTATGAGACCGAGGATGATGCTTGGGAATTTTTGAACCAGAATCCGAAGTTAAAGGCACTCGGTTGGCATCCTTACTTATGCAAGGTTTGCTCTAAGTGGCATATTGATAGGTAACATTAACGATTATGAAAAAAGAAGATAGACTTAAAATATATCGCAAATACGATGGGCATTGTGCTTATTGCGGTAAGAGTATAGAGTATAAGGATATGCAGGTTGACCATCTTGTTCCGAAGAATCGAGGTTGTTACTCTCGGTGGAGCGACAAGGAGGGAAGGTTTGTCGTTTTTCATGGCGATGACAGTATGGAGAACTATATGCCATCTTGCAGGTCTTGTAATCTTCGTAAGCGTGATATGAGTTTGGAACAATTTCGCTCAGAGATTACTAGACAGGCTAAAGGATTGCTTAATGGTAAGGCTTCTTTCCAAGTAAAGATGTCGCTTGCTTATGGTTTAATCGAAGAGCACTTTGATAGACAAATTGAGTTCTACTTTGAGAAATTTAAATAATAGGGAATATGAAGAAGTTTAAGAAGTCGATAGAGATTAGCACTGAGAATATTTCAGACGTTCTTCAAGTGCCAATTGTTACAAGTTTATACAAGACTAAGAATTTTAAAAATCCTTGCCTTGAAGGTCGTAGCGTTCCTTATGATACTATAGCATTGATGTATGTTCATATCGAAGGCTTTGATAGCGATTTTTGTATTGACCAAGGCTACATTCTCGCTCTTGATATTTGTGATACTTGGTATGCTTTTTCGAGGCATGGATGGGAAAAACATAAAAACGATGAGATATGAAGAAGAAAGGATATTACGAATACGACCAGCCCATTTACCCACACTTATTGTGTGTTGGGGTTGGGTTGCAGTTTGAGGATGCAAAGAAAGCATTCTTGAATAATGATGGTACGGATATTGAAAAGTACGATTTTTTAAATGGTGAGGGATTTACTTATTACGGACTTCACATAAGAGAAACAGGAAGAAAGTGCGTTCTTGTTTTATTCAGTAGCAGTAAGGCTATGCGTATGAATGTAATTTGTCATGAGGCTAGTCACGCTTGTGATGCTATCGAGGGTAATATTGAAATGAAACATGGTGGAGAACCATCTGCCTATCTGATAGGTTGGATAGCATCATGTATCAATAAGGCTCGTTTGGGAATCGGAGATTTTGTTGAAATCGTAGATAAGGAAGAAAAATAGCCCAAAGGCAAAATACCCTTTGGGGTTTACCCCATCACTATATATAATAATGTAGTGGTGGGGATTTTTGTGTTAACGTCAGCAAATTATTTGTTTGCATTACTATAGAGTGTTAAAAGATAAAAGAAATACATTAAATAATTTGCATGTTTCAAATATTCTTTGTATCTTTGCATCGTAATTAAGAAATAAAGGTTACTAATTAAAAAGGTGAGACACACCACAAAAACTGTAAGAAGAAAATGAGAAAGTTTTTTGAAAACTTATCTGAAAAGATTAATGATGCGGCTTTTGAGGCGCAGCTTGATGATTTTACTTGCGAGTTTGATGCTATTAACAAACCTGCTGAAATCGTGGTGTCCGTTAAGAGTAGAAAGGTTATCCATTCAGATGGAAATATTTCTTCTTATCCATATTACAATGTAGATAAGATTAATATCTATGATGAAGACGGAGAAGACGTTTCTTCAAAATATCCTTTGTTCTGCCAAAGAGTTAAGGATTGCGTGCCTTCTTATAAAGATGTAGAGAAAGACTTGATGGAGGCAAATATGAGCGACACTGAGCTTTATTTTGGCTCAGAAGCTAATTATTTGCGTTATAAGTATGGCAACTAAACAATTAGGTTATGGAGTACGAAAATAAATTTGTTGGACTTTCATCTGTAACTAGCAACGACCTTAAACTATTAAGGTATGAACTAGAGTATGGATGGAAATTGGCTCTTATGCCAAATGATGTGTGGTACAACTAATTACTTTTATAATTTCAAATTATGGCATATTATAAAGTTAGTGTAGATGTATCGGATTTATTCGATGATATGCTCGTCCAAGCACAGAAGAGTTTTCTTATTGACAAGTTTTGCTCTTTAGCAACAGACCAGCAGATAGAGGTAGTAAGCGAAATGCTAGAGAACCTTAATGGCGATCAGACAGCCAAAGTTATTGAAGACGCTTTCGACAACTTGCATGAGCAAGCCCAGGAGCACGTAATCAACTATATAAACGGGTAAGGTTATGATGTCCGACAAACAATATAGAGTTGCTCGCAAGGGTATTGTCGAGCAACTTAAAACCGCTCAGAAGCTTCATTGCAAGCACATGGAGCAGAAGTATAAAGTGGCTTTGGAGAAGTTAGAGAAACGCTTCTTAAAGCCGGATGCCGTGGGCTGCTTCGATTTGGGCGCAAGGGTATCAAATAGTTATTATCATCTTTAAATGGTTAAGGTTATGGGAGCAAAAGTAGAAGTAAAGACAATTCCTTTGCATGGATTGTTCATCTATCGCAAGCAGGTTTGGCGTTCACTTGGTAAGTTGAGAGCAGAAAGCCATTCTACATCGGCACAGAAAGTATATATGAATGAGCATAATACCGAAGTGTATACCGAGAATGCCGATTTTATTGATGGATTGAAAGTCACTCCTTATAATGGGGAGTTACCAAAAATATCAAAATACGCTAATTGTAGTATGAGTCACTACCAATATTGTTTAAACCAAAAGTCGATTTAATTATGGATGCAAAGATTAATATAGTCAAAATTTTGAAGGATAAGCCACAAGGAACGAAGTTATATTCTTCCGCTTGTGGTAAATGCAAGTTAGAAGAAGTAGATGATAAAAGTTTCAAAATATCCTTCTACAATTCAAAGTTTGGTTTTATGAATGGTGGAGAAGGGTATCTTGATAAGAATGGCCAATTGTATGATGATGGAGAATGTGTCGTTTTTCCTTCAAAGGAAATGCGTGACTGGGGCAAGTTCGCCTGGAAGAAAGGCGATGTACTGGTTTGCACAGATGGCAAAGCAGAGGTTATCTTTGAGAGATTTGATGATGACAATTACACTTCATTTGTCGGTAAGCACTATCTTGAGAGTTATGGTAAAGATGGCAATTTGCTAGATTATGAGCAGGAACATCTCTGTGATACGGCTAATTACACCAAAGAATCCGATGAGACTGCTCAAACCTACATCAACACTATAGAGAAACGTTTGGGCGGAAAGCTCAATCGTGAGACTTTGGAGGTTGAAAAGCAATATGAGTTCAAAGATGGGGATATTGCTTTTGCTGATTATGGTAATAGACAAGATATATTTATAGTATCAGAAAAAACTAACTTGTCAGAAGGTTATAGTTCATTCATTTGTTTAGATTTAAGATGTTTAACTTTGGTTATGGGTTTCAGAACTAGTTTCTTTAAGAAAGACCTTTGTAAACTTCGCCTTGCCACAGAAGAAGAGAAGCAGCAGCTCTTTGATGCCCTCGCAAAGGAGGGCAAGGCTTGGGATGCTGAGAAGAAACAGATTGTGGACTTGAAGCCAAAGGTTGAACTCAAGCCATTTGACAAGGTACTTGTTAGAAATGATAAAGAAGACCAATGGTCTGCAAATATATTCTGCTATCAAGTTAGAGATAATATGTATTATTGTCTTGGAGAATGCTATTGGAGATACTGCATTCCTTACGAAGGCAATGAGCATCTTTTAGGTACAACAAATAATGTGGAGGACTAATTATGGGTAATGAAGATTTAACGGATTGCATCCCTTGGTATTGTCCAACACACTTTAAGTGTGAAGATATACAAGATGGTAAGGCGCAAAGAAGAATGCGTAGAAAGAATCAACTTAGAAAAAGAAAGGGTAGATTATGATAGACGATAAGAAAGATAATAAAATAGAAGAAGCTGCATATAAATTTGCGACTTCTCAAACACATGGAGAACTTTTAGCTTTGATTGATGGATATAAGGAAGGTTATAAAGATGCTATCAATGAGCTCTTAAAGGATTTGCTTCATCCTGCTAGCGAAGTTCCACGCAATGACAATGGTAGGATTCTCGCATTCTCAAAAGTTAATAGTAATATTAAACTCTACGATATGAACGCTATGTTAAATGAAACTGCTTGCGACACATATCAAGAAATGTGGGAAATTAGAGTTAGAGCATATACTTTTACTGATTGGGTATTCGTAGATGAATTGTTAGACTTGATTAGGAAAGGAGGTGAGCAATGAAAGAGCTTAAAGATTTGGTTGCTGGTGATGAAGTACTAATTACAAGTAGGTATTACAGACGTATCGCCAAGGTTGATAAAGTGACAAAGACTCAAATTATTGCTAATAACGCTAGATTTAGAAGAGATTCGGGCTGGCAATGTGGTAGCGATAGCTGGGATAGGAAAAGTATATCTGTTCCTACAGAAAAGGAAATATCAGATGTTAAAGAAGAGAATCTTCGTAAGACTCTCATCTACTCTATCAGTTCTTTTGATTTCAAACGCTTATCAACTGATGAGTTAAAACAAGTGTACAATATTGTAAAAGGCAAAGAAAATGAAAAAGAATAAACACTCATTAAAGATAAGTCGTAGTTATGGTGATATTACCCTTGATGGTTATCCGATAGTTACATATTCGAATGATGAATTGAAGATTCTAAAGAACCTGTTGACAAAGGTTTTGGACGAAGTAAATGAATATATAAAAGACTAGGCGTATGAAAGAGCTTAAAGTTGGAGAAAGAGTAACTCTTGAAGTTACCGAGACTGATAAAGAATCTTGTAAAGGTTGTTTCTTTGATAGCAAAAAGTTTTGCGAAGTATGGCAGCAATACCCTTGTAGCATCAAAGAACGCTCAGACCACAAGAATGTAATCTTTAAAGAAGTAAAGGAGTAAAATGTATGGCAGCAAAATATAATTTTAGAAAAACCATTTTATCTAGATTGGAAATCTGTTGGAAAGTACTCACGCATAAGACAGTTATAGCTTACATTACTGATGATATTGGCGATAAATGGTGTCTTATAAGTAATGGAAACATTGAACAATTTGGGCAATGGCTTGTAAGTGTTGGAAATAAGAAGAATAGTGTTTATAAGGAGTAAAGTGTATGTATTTTGAATATAGAATAGTCAAGATAGAGAAGGGCTTGTTTCTTATCGAGTATAGATGTACACCTGATGGAACTTGGCAAGAGGTTAAAGATAAGCAGTTCAAAACTAAGCCAAAGGCAGAAGCATGGGCTAGAAAGAACTTAGTTTAATAAGGTAAAGCTTATGGATAAGTTAGAATATATTAGGTTCTTGACTGGCGATATAGTTTACATTCATGGAAGCATCAGAGTTATTAGCAGTTGTGATGGTTACGATGCAACTTACTATGACGAGGATGAAATCTTACAAGAAGTTAGTGTTAATGTGGTAGAAGGCATTCCACTTACTTTAAAGATACTTGAAAAGAATGGATGGAAGAAATCAAAGATAAATGATTGTGCATACATCTGTTACAAAGACGGATTATTTCTTACTTATACATCGAAAGATGGTAAGTTTTGGTTTGACGACTTTGATTATAGTAGCAGTATATGCGTAGAACTTCCTTATGTACATAGTTTGCAGCACCTTCTCTTTGGTTTGGGTATTAAAAACGAAATGGAGGTGTAGGTATGGCTATATTATTATTAGTATTAACAATGATTTTGGATATTACGGTACAATTTGGAATGGATAAAACTGAAAGTATATGGTATATTCCTATAAGTATCTTTGTTTTTATTTTAAGTGTAATCGCTTTAGTAGTAGCATTTTTGGGTTTGATGCCTTTGATTGTTTAACTGCCTTCGGGCATAAATAGATAGAGTATGAGGTGGGAAGTGAAATATCGAAATAATGTATATGAAGAAATACATCATGTATATTATCCCTATATAGACCACAGAGGGTGTGCTACAGACCCTTGGGAATTATGGCATAAAGATTTTGTTCCGGAAGGTCATGATGATTCTTTTTATGACTATCTCGGAGCAGAATTAGTTGATTAACCATCCGCAAGGATATAAATATAAGTAATATGGAAGAAAGAATGTTTTTAGTAATAGTAAAAGGCGAAATTAATGAGTCTGAAATGTCATTGAAAAGAGCTATTAGTGAAGCTATTGAGTGTGAGGCTAAAGAATATGACGAGTCACCTCTTTATGGTTGTGATGTTTCTGTAAAGGAGGTCGAAGATTAACTAACCGTCCTCTCCTTGGTGAAATTAAGATAATAACGAAAAAGTCGTGCTCGAATTAGATTGGTTGGCATTAGGTGTAGCCGTAAAATATCAATTACCGCTTGAACAATTCACCTCAGAGCACTCTTATGTGGAAAAGGCATCAAGCATTTAGTACACATCGAAGAACGTTAATGAGTGAAAGGCTCATAAAGACTCCAATCCGTTATTATTTTGATAACATCATGGAGAGGGTAAAAAGAAGAGAATATGGATGCAAATAAAATAACATTAGCTAGCTATATTGTATATCTCCAAGGTATGTATAAACGATATGGCAATATAAGTATTGCGCAACTAAAGTATATAGAAAGAAACAGAAAAAAAGAGGATAAATAATATGAGCGTATATGCAACAATAGATTTGGATAGCTTAATCTGCAAGCTACCTGATGATGATTTGTCTGACTTTATGTTAGAAACATTCCGTGATAGAGTACCTGATGAATCTCATGTAAATCTTATTACAGAAATGTTTAAGGTTATGTTTGATTCAGATAAAAAAAAAGCACTTGTTGCCATGTTGAAAGATATGGGTGATGATGCTAAGTCTGTAATAGAAGAATATTTAAAAAGTATTCCTTCTGAATGTTTAGAAGATTACGAAATAATGATAAGATATTTATAGGAGGACTAAATAATGGCAATATATAGAGTGGATTATTTCAAAACATCTAATTCAAAATATGTTATGGTTGAAGCAAACTCAAAAAGAGAAGCAATCAATAAGGCAATAGAAGAAAGCCATTGGCAAAAATATCCTGTAGATTTTTTTACCTTTAACTATACTGCTACTCTACAAGACCGCAAGCCTAAAAATGTTTCTCCAGTATGGGTATCTGTCAAGGATGAGCTACCACCAGTAGATAAAGAAGTTATTGTCCTTACTACAATCGGAAGAATTAGTTTTGGACATATAGTAAATAAAAAGATAGCCAAAGACTACAACGGATGGAATATTCCTGATGTAGAGTACTGGCTACCATTCGTTGACCCAAAAGATGAATAATTATGGATTTTATGAACTCAGAGCGTAAAGCTCGCAAACCTCACAGATGTTATATGTGCGGTTGTGAAATAGAAGTAGGACAAAAATATATTCGTCAGTTTGTCCCAGAATACAGGTCTGCAATCTGTATGCACAAGGAATGTGATGAACTCCTAAGTCACGAAGGTTTCTGTGATGAAGAATCTGGCGAGGGTACAAGTGATGATTTCTTTTGCAACGCAATCTTTGATTACGTCAATAGGTATCATACTTCTTCTGATGGCAAAGCGTTAGATGAAGGTTGGGATGGTGATAATTATCACTTGGTAAAAATGATTATAAAAGAATTGGAGGATTGATTATGAACAGAAATCAAGCAGTAGATTTATTGCCTATTATTAAGGCATTCAGCGAAGGAATATCTATTCAATACAGAATAAAAGATAATAAATCGGCAAACTGGAATGATGTAGATAAAAATTATCACGAATTCAGTCCACATTCATTTCAGTACCGCATCAAGCCAAAGTCTGCCTACCGCCCTTTTGCCAACGCAGAAGAGTGTTGGCAAGAAATGCTGAAACATCAGCCGTTTGGTGTTGTTAAAGATAAGTACTTTGCTAATTATCAAACACATCGTGCATTCACATGCTTAATTACTAATGGCTGTGACTTCGGTGGATATGAAGATGAGACATTTGAAAGTTGCTTTAAGAATTTGTTGTTTGCCGATGGCACTCCATTTGGCGTAAAAGTGGAGGAATAGTTATGGCATGGGTAGCAGTTGATGAAAGTGGGCTTGAAGCCATCTATGAAGGAAAGCCTTATAGAGCGCATGATTGTATATGGCTATCAACGCTCTCTTATGTAGGTCTCCCATCAGGTAGTATAAAGAAACTCATCGGAAGAGACTTATCTTGGAGTGATGATGCTGTAGAACTTAAATAAATATAGTTATGTTTGGATTTTATGTTATACTTACCCTAGCTGTTCTATATGTAGCTTTTATGGGTGGAGTTATCGGTTATTTAATTGGTAAATGTTAAAAAATAGTTATGGCAAGAGAATTTGAAGTAAATATTAGAGTTACTATTGACTCTAAGTGCAAAGATAGTGACGATGATATTATAGAAGAACTTATGTATGGAGCAGATAAATATTTCTGTCCATATTGTTGTAATAATGAACATATAGAGCATACTAATAGTACTGCTCACAAAATTAAATAAAAATGAGAAGTATTTTGTTTAAAGCAAAGAAACTGAGTGATGGTAAATGGGTGAAAGGTTCTCTGGTAAAGACGCCTTTCGGAACATTTATTGAATGGTATGAGGATTCTATCTGTAACAAGAGAGAAGTTGATACAGATACTGTTTGTCAGTCCACAGGACTGACAGATTGCGAGGGCAAAGAAATTTGGGAAGGTGATGTTCTTTTTAATACAAATTCGGGCAGTCAATATACTGTAATGTATTCTGATTACGGTGGTGCATTCTTTATTCGTAAGAAAGGAACAGTGAATGACGACATGTATCTGTTTGAACTCTCCGATGTAGATAAATGTATCGCATTCCTTGAAGTTATTGGTAATAAATTCGATAAGTAGCGTATGAGGCTTAAAAAGAAAGAAAAACTAACGGCATATTGGGATAAGAAAGAGAACTGCATTGGAGCTTATCACCCACTAGGGTTTATGACACAAACAGATGCTCATTATCTCTTCGATAATGTCTTCACAAAAGAGTTTGTCAAAGAAATGACTGATAGAGGGTATGATGTAAGAACGATGAAGTTTGAAATCTCTCCCAAGCTGCCAAACTATGAGAGATTCAACGACTTATCAAAAAAGTATTACGGAAAAGAGAAATAGCGTATGAAGAAACAAATAGTCTTAGATGAACAAGATATTAAAGAATTCCACGAGGATGCGGAGCATCTACGTTGGATATACAACAGAATGATGTATGAGCATGGCGAAAATGCAAACTTTGATTATATGCACCGCTTTGCCAAGATATTCAATAAATTAGAGCAATTATAGCGTATGAAGGTTAGATTAGCTAAGAAACGAATGAAGAAAGCTCGTCCCTATTGGGAGAGCCAAGGCTACAAGTTTAGGCGCAAGGCTAAGATTTCATTCTTTCCAAGAGGTTATTATTTATGGTATAGTTTTGTTAATATGTATGGGAGAATACATAGTTTCTTTCCTATCCGGATAAAATCAAAAAGAAAGCGAGGTAAGCATGAAGGTTAGATTAGCTAAGAAGATAATGAGGCGCAATACGCCTTATTGGATATTTCGTTACCTCTGCTATAATCGCATATTGTTACCAGGAGCGGGATATAAAGTCGATTTTAAAGACCACCGCATCACAAAGGCGATAAGTTTAACAAAATAAGTAGCGTATGATGCTTAAAAAAGAAAGAAGAAATGAATAAGGAAATATTTGACTTCTCGGAGGCTCTGAGAAGAATGAAGGAGGGAAAGAAAGTGAAACGTAGGATATGGAGTAATGGAACAACATTTATTAACAAGAAGAAAATTTACGTCCGATGTGTATCCTATAATGATATATGGGGGACGGATTATCTAGACATTCCTTTTGTTGGCATGCCGTGCGTTGATGGTGACATTCTCGCAAATGACTGGGAGGAGGTGGAAGGATGAAGAGTATCGGGAGATAAAGCCGTATTGGGTGGCACGATTAATTCAAAAAAACAGCAATATTGTTGATGTGCGACATCTTGCCTTGGCTTTGGCAGGGCGAACGGATTTACTTGAAAAATATATTGACGCACAGAGAATTGTGTTAAAACAATATACTCACGTTCTCTTCATCAACGGCTAGATAGTCCACGCATCGAGAAGAAGATTGAGAGTATCACCATCGGCAAGTCAAAGAAAGGCTTATGCCCCGACAAATGGCTTGATACTGAGTTTTTCATAATTAAATTTAAGTGATATGAAAGTAAAGAATATACCAAAAAAGATTTACCTCAACATCTGTAGCAATAAAGATGAGGTAGATTACAATGAATTAGATGAAGTAACGTTCAGTACAGAAAAGGTTGGTGTTACCGATTGTGATACGGAAAACGTTCCTTACGTGAATGCTGTATCATTATGGCACGACTTAAATGAAGAGAAGCCACCATTAAGAAAATGGGTAATGTTCCGATATAGTGGAGGTGGCGTAAATCCTACGGCTCTTTACTACGGAGCGATGAGTGATGATGTGTGGGTTGTCACTAGAGGAGACGGAACACAGCGTATTGAAGCTCTATATGAGTGCTACGATAAGATTGAGTGGTTTGATTTTGACGAACTAAAATAGTAATAGCGTATGACAAATAAAGAATTTTTTAATGCGTATCGTGGCGAGCCTGTTCTTTATAAAGGTAATGATATTGGTGCATACGTTGCAGGGTATGTAGAAGAAAAGTATATTATCCTTGGGTTCTATAATGACAAAGGATGTATTCTTGCCTTTAATACAGATGTGAATGTAGATGAAGTGTATGAATCATACCGATTCGCAAAGTTGAAGTATTTGGAAGTAGTAAAACATTAGTAATATGGAAAAAGACAACTATTTTTTTAAGCTTTTATTTGTTCTTTTTATAATAGGAGTTATTGTTTATATGGTTATTGATGATAATTCTCATAAAGGTAAAACTTTTTGGTATGAAGTAATAGATAAACGAGAGTCTGTAGGAAGTCACTTCTCAATTATTAATAAGGGAGTGAGGACAGATTATAATATTATATTCAAACGAATTGATAACGGAAAGCTGTTTCCATGTAAAGATGTAGAGTATGGAGATTATATTCAATATCAGTTAAATCGAAAATACTATATAACAGAGGAAGATATGCAAAAGTTATCAGGTATTTATAATAGGGATTTCTATAAGTAATAAAAAACTTGAATATGGGAAAATATAAGTATACGAACAAAGAGGAAAGACCCATCCCAAAATATAGGAATGGTGATATTGCTTGGTATATAGATGGTTGGTTTGAACATCCGCAACGCTGTATTATAAAGGGATGCTGCAACGTTTCTTGGTACGAGGGGAACGAATTTAATTCTTCAGGTTGGTGGATAGATTATAAATACAAACCCGACTATTGTGAACGAACTAAACAGCATACAATTAGAGAGGAATCACTTTTTGATACCGAGCAAGAGGCTTTAATAGCATTGTTTGAGGAGTTTAAAGATGAAGTAAAACGTAAAATAGACCTTTTTAGTAAAGAAGCAAAAAGACTAGGCATAAAACAGCAGTTGAAGTTGCAATAAAAAAAAGGGTAGGGGAATCTATTCTTCCCCTATCTCTTTTAAACCCAAATCTATTAATAGCTTATCCAATATCTCATTCACGTCATTACGGAAACTTCGGTAAGTAACATAATAGAAACTGATATTTTTGTAATCATGGCTCACATTAGAACATGTACACCCCAAAACCTTAGCGATTTTTTCTCTTAGCCCTCTTCTCATCTTAGAACCGCCAAGGGCACTAGGGGAATAAAGGTAAAGAATAACAAAGATAAATTGCTTGCGTACCATTGTGGAATTTCTTCCGGCATGATAGCTCATAAATTTATCGTAAATATTGCCTACTTGCGATAAATCTTGCATCAATGGAATGGAAAGACTTATTTCTTCCTTGGATAAGATGGCCTTAGTTTCTCTAATCCATTTTATGCGTTCCATGATTTTCTTTAGATTCATTTCAATGTCTGGTTCTTTCATTCTTTTCCGTTTTTAGTTCAACATTTCATAGACGAAGTTTACCTCGTCTGCATCTATTTGTTTTCTAAACATTTCTATGTCGGAAACTACCAACGAGCAGTGCTCAAACGAACTCTGCCCATTGATAACCTTTTCTATTCTTGTTATTCGGTATCTCATTTTATTTCTATTAGAGTTAAAATGCAATATCCCAACAAGTCTTTATAGCTGTCAAGAATAGGCTCTTCTTTAGCATCCTCGTTCAAAGTAAGCAAAGAGCAAATACGATTAATCTTCTCTTGCAAATGACCGAATGCATACGGATAACCATCCTTAGAGAAACATTCCGAGAAAGCGTTTCCATACCGCTTATTCTTGGTTTTGAAAAGCTCGATTTGCGACCCGATGATGTCGTTATAATCAGAAACAATATACCAGGAGAGCGTAAGCAAGGCTTCCATCGCCATTACGCTGATATGATTTCGTAAGGTTTCTTTGTCTTCAGAAGATGCTCGAATCTCATACATAAGACGAAGGAAATTGGCTGCGCTTGAAAATAATCCGAGCTTTCCAAAGTCCTCCCTTAGAGATGAAACGAAAGTGGCATTATCCTTGCATTCAATCATGTCTGCCAAATGTCTAATCTCAAAGATATACTTGTTAGCATATTCGCAACACCCATTGTTATTTTGCTCCACCATGTCCGTATCCTCCTCCACGATTATTTTCCATATTCAACTCTCCAAGTATGCATTCTGGATTTTCTACCTTGCGGAATGCACCCTGACAAATACGAGTACCTTTCTTGACTACGAATACATAATAGTCGTAATCTGAATCAAGTTTGAATTTGCTATCTTCTGTCGGCATATAACGGTCGGAATTAACTCTATAAAGCGCACCAATATCGTCCCTGTAGTCTTCATCAACCAAACCTAGACAAATATCAATATCCGCTCTAACATTAGTCATGTAGCCAACTTGTGTTTCATCCTTGCCGATGAAAGCCATATCTACAAGCATACCTTTATCCGTAAAGCCGGAACGTGAACGAATATCCAAACCAACATCTTTAGGAAGTTCTACACCTAAATGCAGGTTTATGTGACCTCTACCCATTTTCACCCAAGGCATGTTCAAAACTACATCTTGTGGACAGTAAAAATCAACTGCCGCAGCATTACCTTCCTTGTAAGGAACATTACCACCTCGCAAGTCAAGTACATAAGCCTTGCCTTGTGCAACTAACTTTTTTGTTAACTCCTTATCCATTATATATAAAGCCTAAATCATTTAAAGTTCTACAAATCTTAACCAGTCCTTTTGCCCATAAATTGCGTAACTCAGGTAACGGGTCTTTTCCGTACCTATTCTTTATGGTTGCTAAGGTCAAGATTTCCGGTTTAATATGTTTATCTCTTTTCTGCTGCCTTAGCTCCTTCAGAATATTCTCCAAGTTCTCCATTGACGAAATCATCCATTGTTATATTGTCAACCCCAAATTTATCAGCCAGATCATCGTTCCCAATAATCAGCCAATTAGATTTGTCTTTGAGAAACTCTATACTCTCGGTGCTTTTTGCAGCATCAACAAAAGTATCATCAATATTATCAGTAGAGCGATATGAAACTACCGCCTTATCAGCATACATAGCAATTTCGTAAGTAATAACCGATACCATTTTTGCGAATGTTATATCGCTTGAATACATTCCTTGGTTCTTGTCATATCCTAAGATGTTGACACGGACTATATTATCATCTGCTTGCAACGCTCTAAAGAAATCGTGCTTAAGCTGAAAATCCGTAATATCTACAGGATGCTCATTACCCGATGGAATACTTATAATATCCAATAGGCTTACAAAAATAACCTTTTTATTCATTGTCTTCATCTGTCAATAATTTATCTATTGTTTTTTCTAATTCGTCTAATCTTAGAGTATAATCCTCTTCGTAAACGCATGTCAATGTAGAAATAAAGAACTTGTCATTATCTGTTCTCAATTCAATCTCCATGTATTCCTCATAATAGCTATCGTATTTAATCGCTAACGAAAAGGAGTTCATGTAATCAGGATTGAATCTCCTCTGCAAGGATTGTGCTCTTGTAAAAGCATCTTTAAATTCATCCGTCATGGCTTAATATTTTGTGTAAGCATTTCCTTGTTCTTTGCCATCGCATCGTGGAAGCCAATATCGTATCTGTCGGTTTGCTCCAGCTCATAGTTTCGCTTAATTAGTTCACTTGTCTGATATGAACTCTTTGCAAGCTGAATCTTAAAATAGACAAACTCAACAAACATAACTATAAAGCAAAGAACAAAACCGATAATTACCGCTGCCTTTGTGTTCTCCTTACAGAACCTTAAAATACACTTAGCAAGCCAACATGTTGTACTTACTATGCCTACAAGAACAAGGTATGGAATTCGTATCAGAACCATGCATAACATACCCATAGTACTCTTCGTATAAGATGCGAAATCCGTACTCGTAAAAATTAACTTTAACTTATTCATATTTTAGCCTATTTAATGTTTACCAAAAGTCTCTTATTAACGAACCACAACAAATCAATACCATTCATCATGCAATATCCGCAAAGCATGCCAATCAAGATTATAATCTTCTTGAACACTCGGTAATGTGTCATTTCAATCTTCAGCATAGACATCATTAAGTCTTCAAAGGAACGGTCTCTCATTGAATCTGGGTCTAGCCTCAACGATTTGACATTCATCTTGTACTTATTGGCCATTGAGAATAATGTAATAGCAAACTCTGCTAATTTGTCCTCTAGAGTTCCGGCAACGAGTTTCGAATATATTTCTATCGTGCCACGTCCGTTAACATTTTCATATTCCCAACGTTTGGCGTTGAAACGACCTTCGTATTTGCGCATTTCTACAATAGCGTCAATTACGTTGAATGTTTCTGCTCTTTGGGTCTGGCTAGCAACATCAAAGTTGCAAGCCTCTATAATCTGTTCTATTTCTGCTATCTCCATTTTACACTATTGAATCTAAGTCAAAATCATTCGACGGAATGAAAGCTACATGGTCTTTCTCCCTTGTCATCGTTTTCTCTCCAGTACGCACGCAATTAATTTGCTTGGGATTTTTATGTCGTACCACAAATGTTCCAAAGCTACGTATCATAACACGGTCTCTGTTGCGCAACGACTGCTTGGTGAGGTCTATGAAATAATTCACAATGGCTTGAACATCATCCTTGCGGAACTTTTTGCCATTTACATCTCTAAGGTTCTTAATGATTGCCTTGACAATTTCTTCTTTCTTCATATTCTCTAAGTTTTTTGTTCCCTAAACTTCTAATCAAGTCGTATGGGTCTATACCATATTTCTTAACGAAACATTCTCTTAGCTTGCATATAGCCTTGAAATCGGCATTTGTAGTATTCTTGACTATCATATAAGCCGAGTCTAACCTTGCGTCTGCTTTAGGAGCTTTAACTCGAAAAAGCTTGTTGCCTTTATCGTCTTCGATAAGTTCTATGTAGACTTCTTCTCCTTTAGCTTTTTTTATTGCCGCCCATTCTTCATAAGTGATGGCATTTTGTTTGATAGCCTCATCTTCTTTAGCCTCCTTCTCTTTCTGCATATTTGCTTCCATAGCATTAACGGCATCCATCCGTTGAAAGCAGAAAGTGTACAAGCTCTTGGTAATGACTTGCGGATTTGGCTTTTTGTAGAATTTTTCGAACTTTCCGGCAATAAACATCTTGAAGAAAGTAATCAGCTCGTTCAGATTAAGGAAATAATACTCATCCTTTATGGCATTTGCAGTCATTATCTTAATATTGTCCGTAACCTCATTATTAACAAAGCCACAGATACCATATACGTCTGAAACCCATGCTACAAGCCATGTTATTGCACTTCCTTCTCCATAACACAGGTCAAGATAAGTTAGTGTCGGTGCGTTGCTCTTAAAAGCTTTCCCAATAGACATCTTACTACCTACTTGGCTTGATGGTGAGAAAGACATTAGAACGTCATCGAACGTTCCGTACTCATTGAATATTCGTTGCTTTTCTCTGCTGATTGAGACGCTGTACGAGGTTGGCTGACTCTTGATAATAGCCTTGCTCTGCGTCTTTATTAGTTCCTTGCTTTCTGTCATCATAATTTCCTTCCAATACTTTAACAAAATTATTCGGTCTCATAATCCAATCAAAACTTGCCATCCATCCGTGACTACCATTAAGAAATCCAGATGCGGCTGCTTTATCAATTACAAGTTTCATTTGCTCACTCCCATATTCTTTAAGCCGTGAATTAATCATTGACTTTCTCTTCGATGTCAGGGCATGAACTAGAGGCATTCCTCTTCCAGCGATAACCTTATTGAAATATTCGCAAACCTTCTTTGCTTTATCATCCACTTGTGTTACACTAGGGACGTTATTTAGTGTTATACGTTCAGACTCTTTCTTATGCGGCTTAGGTTCTTCGCCTTCAGCAAATTCTATATTGTTTTCATGCTTCCAAATGAAGACTTTTCCGTTTCCAACTGAAAGCATCTGTTTCTCAAATAACCCCTCAATAGCTTTCTTGGTTTTTGCTACCGACATACCTATCTTATCCGATAGTTCCTTGTTGCTCCCATATACATATCCGTCTTTGTCAGCATTAAATGACAGACGGACGAAAGCGACCAATTCATCTGCATCCAAGCTACATGCTTTTTCGTCTAATTTTACTACCATATCTTAAAAAAATGCATTTGTTAATTGTTTATTTCCACTCATTATTACCCACTTCCCTCTGCCGTTTTGGTCTAGCAATTTCAAGTCTTCAACTTTTCCGAATCTATCATAAGTACCGCAAAGGTCAACAAACCAAGGCTGTTTTCCTTTTGATAGTCTAAGAAGTATTCCTACAACTTGATAGTATTGCGCTAAAGAGCGTGTTGGCTTTGCATACACTACAGTATCTAACTCCGGATAGTCAAAGCCTACGACCAAGATTTGGCTATTTACCAGAACCTTAGTCTGCCCATTGCGGAAACGCTCGATGATAGCCTCACGTTCTTTAGGTGGTGTCTCTCCACAGACCATTTCGCAGTTAGGTATGGAATAGGTCAGCATCTGAGCTTCTTTAACGAACTTGGTAAAAACCAAGATGCCTTTACGTTGTCCACCTCGTTTCGGATTAAGTAATCTATTGACAACACTAACTAGCCATCCGTACAAATCCACACGTTCATATTCTTGTTTTACACTTTGGTCTGTATAATCACGGCAAGTTGAATTTAGCTGCAAATTACCTTCATTCCATTGTGGCGGTGGACAAGAGTAATAGTTTGGCAGACAGATATATCCGTTCTTTGCCATATCCTCAACTTGAACATAGTAAATAAGTTCCTTGAAAATCTTGTCTCGACTTCTTGTCAGAAACTTCAGTATGCTACCATAGTTCTGATAGGAATACAAGCGGAAAGGTGTTGCGGTTAAGCCTATGACCTTACTCTTTAATTTATCAAGAAACTCCTTATACATACCGGATTCAGGTTTCACTAAATGAACCTCATCAATCAATATGTACTTGAAGTCAGTAAACAATTCGGGATGTCCTTTTACACTACCAATTGTAGCAAAAGTAACATCGCTGATTTCCTTTGATTTAAAGCTAGCGGAATAGATGCTGGCATTATCAAATCCATAAGAACAATACTTCTTGTAGTTTTGTTCCAAAATTTCCTTAGTAGGAGAGAATACAAGCACTTTATCCTTGAGTCTAGCAGCTATATCTGCCAAAATCAATGATTTGCCCGATGCTGTAGGGAGCACTTCCAGAGCGTTCCAGTTTTTCTTCTTATCCAAGAAAAACTCAACAGCCTTCTTGCTTGCCTCTTCTTGATATGGTCTTAATTTAAACTTCATTTCACAAATAATATGAAATCACTTTTGTTACTATATAGGAATGCACAAGTCTTATGCATAACAAAAGCCAATATAAAAATGACCTTACAGTTTTTATGGTGTGTCTCACCAAGACGATTGCAAAGGTACGAAGAATAATTTAATAATGCAAACAATTTAGTGTTTATTATTAATGCGGTAACATTATTTAAACCTTATTAATTATCTTTTTCTTCATTCATTTTCAGAATTAGAGCCGCATAGTATTTATAGAGTTCCTGTAATTCAAACACAGACCAATTCTTTGCTTGATGTTTCATTACCTCCAATAAATCAACTTGTTGCTCTCCGAGCCGCTTAACTTCTTCCATATCTAAAGGAACGTGAGGATGCTTTTGCAAATAAGCCAATCTTCCAAGCTTCATTACTAAATTCTTTCTATAACCGATAAGATGGTCAGAAGAGAATCTGTTGCATCGTTTGCATTCCGCATTCTGATTACGTGTATCAAAGCGCAAACTCATATGAGTTCGTCCGCAATAATGCCCATTGTCGGCTTGGTCGATTGGCAATATTCGTCCACAACTGATACATCTGAAGTACTTATAGTGAAACTCTCTAGAGTCTCTCATGCGGATATAAACCGACATAAGCCTATCTAGCTTGTCAACCCACTTTTGCTTCTCGCTCCTTTGGTGTTTAGGCTTCTTTCCACCTTTGTTGAATCTATCATAATATCCCATAATCTTTATCCTTTATCAAACCAAAAGTCATAGTTGCTGCTGTGGGGGGCGAACCCACAACCTTTTTCCGATTTGGGCGGACGTTCTACCATTGAACTAAGCAGCACCACCCCATAGGGGGGATTTCAAACTAATTAAATAATAAGAAAAATGAAAAGCCTTACTCCTTTGGTTTACCCATATGCAAGAATACATCCATGATTGATGTTTCCTTAAGACTTGTAATATTGTAATCAATCATAGTCTTACCCATAATCTCATCTACATTCTTACGAGCCTTTTCAATGGTATCACCCTGCACAAGATAACGAACCTTGGTCTTCTTCTCCTTGTTTGATTTTTCATCAATAGTAATCATGTTAATACTGCAATCGTAGTATTTATCCTCACTATCAACTTCTGAAAGGAACAACTCGGAGAAACCAGCTTTCTTCATAGTGACAATCTCCATATCACCATTTGTGTACACCGCCATTTCTTCTGTAGTCTTAGCCTCGCATTCTGACCATGACAAGGCATCTACAACATATTGCTCTGTAGTTTTAGCGTTCGTTCCGTTTTCTAGAGTTTTCTCATAACGAACACCTACGATAAAATACTTTCCTGTTAATGATTTCATATTCTTTCTTTTTATGTTAGAGAATGTGGTATCGGTGAGGCTTGAACTCACGACCTAATGTTTAGGAAACATTTGCTCTATCCAACTGAGCTACGACACCAAGCATCCTATAAAAACTCTTTATTTAATTCTGCTTGCCTCTCCACTTGCGTCTGCCATACCATATAAGCATGGTCTTGTGGAGTAGGTATGTATAATCCTCTTTCCATAGAGCAATGATGAAGCCATCGGTCTATACATAAAGACATTTCTTCTTTGTCAAGGTCTGGTATGTGCCTCCAATATTGGAAGGTCTTGCCTTGTTTATTCTCACGCTCCCTAAGAAAAATATCCTTATTTACACGTTTGAACTCTTGCTCGATATAGTCCTTAGTATATCCTTCTTCAATAGCTACGTAAGTGATTGTTACCCACAGATAAGCATTCTGCTGGATTGTCCTAGATTGTTGTCTCTCTTTAAGGTCAACAACAAAGAACTTCTCATTATAATAATCACCTTGTAGTTTCTTGGCTTTGGTTATCATAGCCTTGGTTCGTTCCTCGAACTTTTCAAGCTCGACCGGATTCAACATATTATATACCATCTTTCTTTAATGAAAGGTGGAGAAAATTAATTCTCCACCATAATAATTTTAAAATGGCGCATCAGATGTATTAGTGCCACTCGGCTGCGCTGGTGGAATTGGTGCTGAACCTGCGGCTGGAGCTTGTGGTGGAAAAGGATTATTAGCAGCAGCTTGCATGCCACCTTGTGGCGCATTGTTCTGTGCTTCAATCTTTTGCATCTTGTAGCCACGAACAGATGTAAACCAGTCTGTTGTGCCATCCTTCTTTGTTCCTTGATATGATTCAACGTCAAAGAACACTTCAGCAATATCCCCGACATTAAAACCATCTGGAACATGTACATTCTTACCACTGAATTCAAAGATGATGCGCTTTTCGTAGCCACGTTCACCTGTCAAACCATCGAAACGTGTTGCATCAAGCATCAAACGTCTCTTTTCAAATGGTTCTTTACCTTGTCTCTGAATAGACTGAATGCCTTCGATAGCAACAATCTTACCTTTATAACTATTAGCCATAACTTAAAATATTTAATAAAACAATAAATTATCCAACTCTTTTCAAGGTCAAACTAGGCTTTACCTTAGTTACCTTTTTATACTTTTTCAATAGATGGTTGTAAGCCTCTTCGTCATCCGCATCAAAAGCCTTCGTGTCTAACGTAACCCTCTCAGAAGCAGACTTCAAGGAATAAGTGTAAATTGAAGTTTTATAAGATGTGAGGTTGTCATTTGACATACCATCAAAGATAGCTGCCTTCAACTCCTTTTCCTGTTCTTGCAATTTAGCTATGCGCTCTTGAACGTCCATGAGTGCGATTTCGTTATCTATAATGTAATAAGGTGTTTTTGTATCATCACTATACAAACGACCTTCTTTCTCGCATCGGAACAAATCTTTAACATCACTCGCAGGTCTTGGCTTGCCTAATGGGATGAGTTTACAGATTGTTCCACGCTTCTCGTCATCACGCAACCACATACAACATATACGTGTAACCTTCAGATGAGGATTCAACGTTTCGAAACCGAACTTATACATCGAGTTCTGCCAACGCACATACTCCTTATTAACGGAATAAGTACCCTTAATATCCCAAATCTCAACCTCATCGTCCGGTGCATCATCCTTGTGCATCACCAAGTCAATAGCACTTGCATGGTCTTCTCCGATTCGAAGGACATATTCGCTACCTATAATCTCATATCCATTCTTCTTGATATAAGCGACAAAAGCCTTGACACTCTCTGAGGCTGGCTCAATACCCAATGAAGCAAATAACTCTACCTGCTCATGGATAATAGTGCCTTTTTCGGCAGCTTTCTTCAATATCTCTTCGCTTACGTTAGAGTACATATTGGGGAATACATACTGATGAAGCATACCTGTAATACCACTCAATTCACGACCATCATAAAAGTACTGGTGTGTGGAGTCCTCATAAAGGACTCCGCTGTTATTCAATTGTATCATACTAATCTTGATTTAAATTGTGTCAACTTAGCTAAGAACTCTGCATTCTTTTGATATTCGGGATAAGCATCATAAACTGCTTTTAAATCCTTCTTGCTCTGTGCGAGTTCCATCTTTCGTAATGCACATTTTCGTTTAAACTCTTCGGACTTCTGAAGGTCTGGAAATCCGTTCCAAACTCTATCAACGTCCTCCCAAATCTGAGCCTGTTGCAATTGTGGATAAGCATACTGTTTTTGCTCATTAAGATTTTCATCTTTTTCCTCCTCACTCTTTGGAGCTGGTTCGGAGCATCCATATACTTCTTTCTGCTTATTCATCCATTCAAGAACTTCTTGCTCGGTCATGCCACAATACCAACGTACAATGTTATTTTCATCTTGAATGATGAGTTTTGTTATACATCTGTTAGTATAACCTACATATCCTACATGGAAAAGTGTCTTCAACTTTCCGCTTTGAGAATATTCGGCGTTTCGGTTGAGGTTGATGAATATCTTCTTGGGAGCAGTATACAATTCTCGACCGATACCTAAACAAGAGCATGCACGCTTGAAAGAATCACTTGCTTGACCTTTTACGGCTTCAGTGTTACTTGGCGTACCAACATCTTGCTTATCTATCCAACCGATGCCTTCTTTATAAACGGAAACCGTACAAAAGAGGTTCTGGCCAATAAGCTCATGCTTACGTTTCCAACCATAGATGCCGAACTTTTCATCTAATCGTCTCATGTCACATCTTGCGTCCTTGTAAAGCAATAAGGAACACCAGTCCGGTGACTTCTGATTACCACCTTGACCAACACGGACTTCTATCTCATCCGCATCAAGGAGGCGAAACTCATAATCCTTAATTTCTACGCTCTGCCCTTCTACAGGCTTCGCTGCCTTATTTTCTGCCATAGTCGTATATTTTAAATAATCATTTTCTTTATCTGACAAGAAACAACAAGTTCATTGATTTCTTTGAGAGAATAATATCTAGGTGAGTTTTTACTATCACCTACATATTCTTTCATTAACCTATTCTTGACCCATTTGTCAATCATCTGTTTTTCGAATCCTTTTGATGCAAGATAGCATTCGGCATCCTTTCTGCGTATCTTGCCGGAACGCAAGCCCATTTCGAATTGGGCATCCATCCGTCCCGCTTGAAATGCGACTGATACTAATTGCTTAATCTCGCTTAATGACATATTCTTTCTACAGTTTTTATGGTGTGTCTCACCTTTTTATGTAATATTACAAAAAATATATTAAATTTCTTGCAAGTTACGATATTTTTATGTATATTTGCAACATATTTAATGTTTACGAGTGCAAAGATAAGAAAAGTATTGCAAATATGCAAATAATTTAGTGTTTAAATATACTATATTAACCTTTATTATCTTTAAACTCTAAATGTTTACATAAATTAAGTTACACATGCGCTTACTGCGTATTAAATTTTAGGTTATGAATAGTGCATACGAAAGACTGAAGGCTGTAATCACTGCTTTGGGTTACACTTCAAACGAAAAATTCGAAGACACCGTAGGCTTAGGGCATGGGTTCGTAAGCCGCATCACTAATCGTGTGTCATCAAAAAGCTTGCAAGCCATAACAAGTAAATTTCCACAGGTGAATCCAAGCTTTATCAGAACCGGAATGGGAGAAATGTTTATTTCTTCGCCTGTCAAGGTTAATGAGAACGAAAACGCAAAGACAAGACTGCGTGAGTACCTTAAATATAAAGGAATTACCAAGCGTGAATTTTGCGATAAAGCTGATGTGGCCTCTAACTTTCCAATCATAGGGAAAAATGGTGTGTTCTCGGCAAGGGTATCTTATAGAGTAAATTCTAAATTCCCAGATCTTAATATGGATTGGCTAGCTAATGGAGCTGGTGAAATGTTGCAGCCGGAGGCTAATATTGAAAAATTCAACAACTACAAAAGCAGAATTGCGCCATTCTGTACGGAGATGGGAATTAGTACTACATTCTTCTTGCGGAAATGTAAGAGCTATACCAGTGCAATTAACAGGTTGCCGGATATGCCTAGCGAGACTTTCTTGAAGAATATCTCTTTGGCTTACCCTCAGCTAAATTTGAATTGGCTTAAGACTGGAGAAGGAAAGATGTTTAATGACGACATCAAGTCGAATATCAATTCAAGCGTCAGCTTTGTTCCTCTTGTTCCACAGATGGCTTATGCAGGTTATCTCAGCGGATATGCAGATGATGTATATATATCATCGCTCCCTACAATCCCTATTGTAAAGGAAGATAAAGAAAAGTACGTAGCATTCGAGGTAAGCGGTGATTCTATGGATGATGGCTCGTCTAGAGCTTATCAGAATGGAGACATCGTTATATGTAAAGTCTGCCCTGACTACATGGTCAAGAGCAATGGACTTCATATAGACGGAAAGGAATATATCATAGTTCATAAAGAAGGTATTCTGTTGAAGCGTATCATTGACTTGGATATGAATAATGGAAAGCTTATATTGCGTTCCTTTAATCCTACCTATCGTGATTTAGAGTTGGATTTAGTAGATGTGAAGCAGCTCTTAGTTGTGGAATATCAGCAGAAAAGGAAATGATAATGTAAAGTATATTTGTATGCTCTGCGGAGTAGGCTTGCATAAAATGTCGCAAAATTGCCGCAAAATGATTATTCGCCTATAGCGTAAGTCGCTATTGTTTAGATATTTTATTGGTGTTCCGTATAACAGCCTTCTAAGCTGTGGGTCTTGGGTTCGAACCCCAACGGAATCACGAAAAA
>ERZ1026866.42-NODE-42-length-88902-cov-78.346888_pt1 | contig 88902 bp, 129 predicted proteins | sample MGYA00380163_ERZ1026866 | MGnify/ENA primary metagenome ERZ1026866 (study PRJEB33269, sample SAMEA4719799) | human gut metagenome | biome: human-associated habitat; feature: organic feature; material: feces | place: Cameroon | collected 2013-10 ...
CTCTTTATCTGGGGCTTACTCTATCGAACTATAAGCCCCTTGTAAAGTACTTTATTTGTTAATTTTGAAGATTGTTACATAACCATCGCTGCCAATGATTTGTGATACCCCAGCTTTTTCTACTTTATAGCCCATATTTTCAAGATGATAAACAGCATCATCATAACCATATGCGCCACCCTGATAACGTCTCTTATCGCATCTTATCAGGTTTTTACCACGTCCTGCAAGTGCATTCAGTACGGCTTTTTCACTTGATAGTGTACCATCTAACATGGTTGCCGTGTAATGGTTGATTCTATTCCCGTTTACATCATACTTAAAATTGAATGCGTGAACAACGATAATATTACCTTTAAAATTTTCATCAAGTGACTTCTCCAGTGCGTTGCGAAAGTTGTCTTTGTTGATGAATTTAGGTGCACGGTATGCCATTTTTGAATCTCCTAGTTTAAGGTTAATGTAGTAAAGCTCTTTATCTGGGGCTTAAGATATCAGCTTTTAAGCCCCCTGTAAAGTACTTTTTATTTATCGTAGTAGTAAATTGCTGTCTGTCTTGTAAACTTCTTAGTGTTTCTTGTAAGGTAGCAATTAGAATTAATAGCCGTTTCTACATAGTTGCAATAGTCGGCTTCTGATATTCTGGACCATACGCCACAGATTTTCATGTAAAAACGTTTTGCCTTTGTGTTAACGTTAGTTGTAACCATTAATTCACGATAGTAAGTCATTTTTGGATTCTCCAGTTTAGGAAGTGGGCTGGCTTGCCCGTCTGATGCAAATATTAGATAACCATACTCAAAGAGTCAATAGGAATTTTAAAAATATTTTTGCAAAAAACTGTAATGAAACGGGCGCACGCGACTACCACAAAACAGAACTACAATCAAGAATTATTTTTCAATCCGCTACAAATTTTTCTGTTGACTTTTCTTTTCAGATGTGGTAGCCTTGTGAGAAATGGCGACATCCCCACCTGCACCCACCTACCTGCACAATTCTAAAATGATTTTTCTTGCCCGACCTGAGCGGGGTCTGCACGTTTTGAAAATAAAAAAGCTCTTTGGAGATTATCTGCACAGTTTGAAAATGAATTTTCTCTTTGGAGTTCAAAATTTTCTCTACAGATTTCTCTACAGATTTATACCTGCACAATCCTGAAATGAAAAAGCCCTCCTTACCTGAAAAATTTACCAGATAAGAAAGGCTTAGTCTATTGTGAATATTATACAGAGTTTCTTAGTTCTTTGCGTCTAAGAAGGTTACTTCCGGTGATGAGAAAATTTCCTCGACATTCTCATCAGTTCTTGCATAGATGTAGGTGTCTGCATCGCTACCAAATGTCACGGCAATTCTGTGATTGCTCTTCGATAGGTGGGTAACTAGAGCGTTACTTAGAGACATCTTTTCAACCGGAGGGTTACTTTGATGTATCTTACCTTTTCTTCGTCTGAAGAGGGTAACTGTATTGTCTGTGAACGTTACTACACCCGCAAAGTATTCTGGTTCACAGTAGTTCTTCCAACCTGAGCGTAACTTGTGGTACATCTTTCCTTCGTAGACATACAGATACACATCTACACTCTTCATCACCTGATTAATGATAACGGTAACGGCTTGAGGGTCTAGCCCACCAATACCTGCACCAATCATAGGTAACCCAACTTTCTTCAACTGATTGACTTCACAGTATCTGTTTAATTGTTTCAAAGATGATTCTAAAGCACTGTATCGGGCATCTTTACCAGTCTTAAGCTGAGTGTAAAGGTTAGCTATACGGCCTTGTTTTAAACGTGCTACAGAGAAATTACCTAGTAAATTTTCACAGGGTTTGTGACGGATGCCACCTGCAAACATGTAAACTTCTGTGTCAGTATCATACACTTTTGGATAACGCTTAGAAATAGTTGCTGCAATACCTGCACCCATGAAATTCATACAGTTGCAACCGTGACCAATGATGTCAAACTTACCTTTATCAAATGCGTCAAAGATATCGCCATTGATAATTTTTACAATACCCATTTAACATCTCTCCCAAGATTCTTTATCTTCTGAAGGTTTTACACGTTGCCCTTCGTGGTCTACCCAGATACACCCACAACCTTCACAGATTACTGGCATTGCATAGCCAGCTTTAAAGTCATCTTCAGTGATAAGACCTTTTAAGTCACCTGTATCACGTCCGAACATTTCGATAGAACAGTCTTTACAGAAGTCAGCCATGAATAATTGCCTCTTGAATGATGATACCTTTACCACAACGGCTTTTAAAGTCTTCCAATGGTTCAGAGATGAAGCCACGTAAGCAATAACTAAATGCTAATTTTTCCCTGTAGGCTATCACATCATTTGCTGTAAATGGAATCACTTTATTTCTTCCAATGAATACTGCTGACCTGATAAGTTTTCGTGTCTTTTTATCTCTGGCTAGTATTACTTTCATAGTTTACCTTCTCAGTTAGCTCATATAAGTCAACATGCTCAATACTGTCAATGTTGATATCAATCTTTTTGAAACGCTCCATCACTTCGTTATCAGTCATCCATATCAGACACCAATGATTCTGGATGGATTCTTCAAGAAGGTCAACACAATCTTTAAAAGTTTTTGTATCACTTCTTGTTCCTACTACTGCGATTGTTCCATATAGCCACTTACCATTGCCATAAGATACTTGTGCTACGCCAACTTCTTTATCTTTCTCGTAGTAAACGGCTACAAAGTCTCTTCCATTAATCTGCATTTGTAAGTTCCTCTGTTGGTAATTCACCATTTTCAGCAAAGTATTGGAGGTACGGCAACAACTCTTTCACCTGTTCTTGGTTGAGTTTCATTCTTTGGTTACCTACAAAATCTTTGCCTACTAATGCTGGGATATCAAGTGTTTTCCAGCCACCATCTAGGTACTGAACAGAGACCTCTTTAGCACCTAACCAGATACATGGTTCATATGATGAACTCTCTTGTAAAGTACAAATTTCCCCTTTAGCATCTTTAAATTCTGCATAAGAAAATCCACGATTTGTTGGCTGGAATTGCATAATCATTTCCTCGTTTTAAGAACTGCTAAGATTTCTTTAGAGTCTGGTAAGAACCATGTGTAGTGATTCTCTTTGATTTCTGGATGAGTGTCAACCTTTATTTTGCAGTCTTTACCGACATGCTTAAGCTGTGCTGTGACACCTTGCATAAAGATATGACACATCACATTATCCATAATGATTGGTATGAAGTCAATTCGCATATAAGTTTCTTTTGGTCGCGGTAACAGTAAGTACCCCTCTACATAGAAAGTATCTTCATTCTCTGTCATTGCTGCTTATTCCCTAATAAAATCATGTCAATAAGGTTGTTAGCTTTGATTGTGCACTGGTAAAAGCCATCACGATAGAACTCAAGGGCTGCTGCTACATCACTGCCTGTGTTGCCTTTGATGATATACCGTGATTCTTCTTGAGTGTACTTATCACTCTCACTTACTTGGGAGTTTTTGAATGTACTGTTCACTTTGTTCGTTGAACACCCTGACATAGTTATCAGTAACGCAAACATTATAAAACTCTGGCTTAGTTTTTTCATATGTTAGTACCTCTTTTGTATGCTTATTCTTAGCAAGCACATCTTTCAAATCATTTTTGTAATTGGTGCTCAGTGTGACTAATCCTTCCTGATAAGCATCTTTAGCAACACTTATGAGCTTTTGATTGTTTAGCTCAGTTTCAGCAACTTGATAATCTCTGTAAGAGTATCCTCCCCAGACACCTGCCCCAACTAAGAAAACAATTATGAAAGTAGCTTGACAGAACTCTTTAAATGTCATTTAACAATCTCCTGAAATGAAAAAGGCTCCCGAAGGAGCCTGTATCTTAACCTTAACCGAGGACTTTAGCAAGGACATTTGCAGCCATCGAAGAAGCTTTTGCAGCAGCAGCTACCCCAGCTTTGACAGTGCTATCCTTGATAGCAGATACCGTTGCAGCATCAGTAAAGAGATAAGTAGTTGTTTTAGAACCACTTGTAAAGGAAAGCATAAGAGCAGTTTCCAGATTGAAAGAGCGATACGGAGCACCTTCTTTAACGATACCTTCAGCACCTAATTCTGAAGCCATACCCATATCATAGATAGTCATCAGGTTTTCTTTGTGTGCTGTCGTTGAGCCAGAACCCTTTACGTGTTTCTTAACATTCAAAAGAGCACGATACTCTCGGATGTTACCGTCTGCTTTTACATTGACAGCACGGAAGATTTTACCCTCAAAGTTGCTCTTGATAATGTTACGAACTACTTCAGATTTGTTTGCCGTAACGTCCAGTGCTACCGTAATGATATTGTTCATAAGTTTTCTCTCAATGTTTAACTAACATGGTTTTGATGTGTGGAAGGATTCTGTTCACCTTCTGCACATTCTTCTCTGTATCTTCTATAAAACATACTATATTAAAGTAAGGCAGAATGCAAGACTGAATCATCCTCACTTTCAAACTTTCTGCACTTATAGAGTTAGTCCCAAAACCACGCATAAAAAGCATATAGTCATGCTCTGTGTTATGCCTTAAAAACATCTCAGTAGGTATTCTCTGAGATTCACCTCTGGCTGTCAAGAGTCCAATGGCAGCATGATTAGCAATTGCATCAATAATATTGAAAACATACGTTGGTTTTGCACTTACAGAGTCAAGCAAATTAGTGTACTGTGAAAATGAACCATCAATCAGTTCCGTTGAGCAATCTTCGTGATTAAAATTTGTAAGAACACCATCAATATCTGCTAAGATGAGGTTACCTTTTTCTACAAGGTCTTTATTGACTATGACTAAACTGTCACGCCTTACACCTATAGATTGTCCAGTCTCTTTGTCCACAACGTTCACAATTGATTCTGATGTGTGGAACTCTTCAAGTGAGCATACAACCTCTCTTGCAGTATCTTCAAAATCTCTGCACTGTTCTGGGGTCCATACACAGGAATCAAGACCTAACTCATGAGGATGTAAGTCATAAGCATGACACAGTACTTCATCAGACTTTCTTAATTTTTTCATGGTTTACCTTAGAAATGTTTGTTGCAAATTCACATTGAGCGATGACTTTCATATTGTTGTAAACATCTTGAGAGTATTTCTTAGCTTTAGGAATTTTGTATGAATACCCAGCATTATAAGATGCTAAAACTTTTTGTAAAGTCCTCTTTGACTTTGGCTGACCATGTACCTTTGTCCAAAACTCAAGCTCTTTATGTGTTTCTTTTGCGGCATAATCAAAATCTTTTAAAAGTTTCTTTTTAGCCACATTAGGACTAATTTTGTTACGCTTTACAACAGTCTTCAAGTGATTCTGGAAAATACCATAGTCATGTGTCTTTTTATTCTCTACCTTCAGACCTAACTCTGACTCTTGTAAGGCTATAGCAGCTAGAGTGATACCCCAACCTTTACCCATGTTATTCTCACCATACTGGTAAGCTTTTAACATGTTTACTTTTTGGCTAATTGATAGCTCTGGGCAGTCAACTGCATAAGATAAGTGTGCTGTAAACATTAAGCACAAACCTAGAATCAATTTCTTCATTGGTTCTCCTGTTTAGTTTATCGTGACAACAATTATACAGTACTCTGCACAAAATACAAATAAAAAAGGCCGCCGAAGCAGCCTTTTAAGAAATTACTTATTAGATTTCACGTTTACGTTGAGAGATGAGTTCACCAGCAGTACCGACGATGACATGCAAAGCTTCAGCCTTACCGTCCCATGCTTTCAGCACTTTACGTTGGTTATCAACGATTGCTGCAACTTCATAACGAGAGGAACGCATCTTCATATCGTTGTAATCAGTTGGGACAGATACAACATCTCGTGGATGGACACGAACCTTCAGGATTGTATCACCTGAGAAGCAACGAACATAATCCCAAGCACCAACATGAAGACCCTGAGAGCAAGTCACATTACGGTTATTATCAACCATCCAACGTGGCATTTCTACAATGTTACCCAAGTCATTAGGTACTCTGTAGGTGTGGGAGTCAACCAGCTTGCCTTCACGAGTAGAGACTTTCTTCCAACCAATGATGTAGCCTTCTTCATCAATTTCAACATCAAGGTGAGATACGAAGCCCCAAAGTTGTTCTACAGAATCTTTAGATGGGTTTTCCATCAGTTTTTCGAAGAACATTACAAGTCGTTCAAAGCCTTTATCACCAGTCTTCATCATGTGAAGAATACGGTCAACCAGAGTAGAACGCATCTCAACAGCACCGTAGAATAACTTGTCACCTTTGATTGTGATAGCACCCTGAGTGAAGTTTTCGATAGACTTACGAATGTTCATCAGTTCAAAGGCTTTCTTGAACTCACCTTTCACAACATGAACTACAATCTCTTGATAGTTCGGATGAGTAGACTCAACAATTTCAGATTCTGAACCGTAAGTCATAATTACAGAGTCACCAGTAATCATGTACTCAATCTTGTCATCTTTCTGCATAGCTTCATGCAGTTTATTTACCGGAGCTTTCTGTACAGAATCTTTAACAACCTTTTCAACTGGCTTGTCAGCTTTCTTTTTAAAGGTCTTAGCAACTTGTTTCAAAGTCTTTGTAGCTGGTGTAGAAGTTGCCTTCTTCTTCCCTTTTAAGGTTGCTTCATGACGCTCTACAGCACGACCGACTGAACGGGTTGAAGTATTGAATTTCTGTGCAATAGCTGTTTTGGTCAGCTTACCTTCTTTAACCAGTTCGTAAATTTCTGCGTCAATCTGTGCTTTAGTTTTAGTAGTCATCTTATTACTCTCTCTTGTTAGTTAATAAATCATTTTGTGAGGCTATTCTAAGGGGCTTTGAAGCCCCTTGTCAAACACTTTAATCGTAAATTGTAGTCCCTTCTGGAACACACTTCACATCAAAGCCTAAGAACTTACTCACTTCGATAGGTGACACTTTATTCCAATCTAAATGAGAAAGCAAGAAGTTTTCTTGTTTTCTTTTTGAAAGATAGTTTGTCACCTTAATAACCATACGGTCACCAGCTTTCTTAATTTTATTGTACAGCTTTGTATCGTTGTCAAGGCATTCTTTCAAAGTTTGCAATCTACTAACAGTGTAAGTGTATGCAAACGGTGCAGCAACGTATTGGATTTTACCGAACATTGCCTCAACAGCATCCTCATTACCTTCTAGGAAGATAGTTTTGTTTGTATCCCGTGAATAGCAATAACCACGAGAAATCTTCCTGTTATTGAATGTAAAGTTTCTGGCAATAATCCAGCTACTTGTAAGGTCAAGAACACCATTCATGTAGATGCGTGTCATATATCTGTTGTGATTAATCCAATGAACATCAGTTAAGCTATCGTTCAAGAGCTTCTCATCTACTTCAATCCAGTCTTCTGGTATCTTTTTCCAATTTGCTTTTCGGAAAACATAGACTGTCTTTCCAATAACATTTGCAACTGACTTAGCTACATCTTCTGGAGATGAGCAAAAACACTCACCATCAACTGTGTCACCAACTGCCTTAATGTAAAGCTGAGGTTCTTCAATTGTATCTAAGTCTTCTGATACCTCTTTGTAGGAAGCTACACCTTCTGCTGGAACAGCTTTCCAGAGTTTTACAACACCTCTTACAGCTTCTTTACGCTGGTAATGGTGTTCCTTATCAGACATTTTCACAATCTTTAACAAGCTTTTATCAAGTTTGTGCAGATTGATTAAGTCATCTAACTCTTTTTCAGTTGAGAATACAAACACAATACCATTATATCTGTGAAACAGACTTGACTCACTAGCATAGTCTCGACATGCACCACGCAAGATTTGATTGCGTCCTACAGTCTTCTCAGTACCGTTTTTATTGCGACGGTCATTTATAACAAACAAAAACTGTTCAATTTGGCTTTTACGCATTGCGCCAAAGATATTGAACATACTTGCCTCTTGAGTGTAGGAAAGCGATGTTGCACGAATCTTACTCTCTAAAGAGTTGAACTTGACATAAGCAACTGGGTCATAAAGATAATCTACTTTAGGTATATTGTTCCCGTTTCTATCAACCTTAATATTACCTTTACCGTCACGTTCATAAATGACTGAGCCGTCTTCTGCGTAGATAATTCCACGACGAATGTTTAGTAATTCTTCTTCCAGAGAATCAAGCTTAACACCACCCCACTCTAGCTTTGGACACACAGCATTAAACATCTCTCGTGAGTTCAAACGTAACTCAGCATAAGCCTGTGCAGCGTCCATGAGTGTAGGTTGGCTATTAACTTTCTTGATAACATCCTTTGTAATGGCTTCAGTTATCTTTTTAGTAGCCTCAATGATAACATTTTTTGTCGTGTCATTCATCTGCAATGCTTCACGAGAAGCTGCAATAGCAACTGAACCAATAGGCATGTAGATGTTTACAAGGTCTACGCTCCTACGGAAAAATTCTGGCAAGACTTTGAAGAAATCATCACCAAGTAATGCTTCCATATTAACTGGGTAGGCAATATTACCCATAACCACGTTAAACTCTGTCCTGTTACCACTAGAACGCCAGCTTTGTTTGTGAATCATGGCATCGTAAACACCTTCTTCACGGGCAATGACGTTCATATCTGCTAATACATCATCATACTCGATATTACTTTCTGGTTTTACAGCAAAGTATGAGTATACATTACCAGCTTCTTCAAAGAACTTTGAGATACGATGGTCAGCAACTGCTACACGTACAGCTAAACCATTAGGTTCTTTTGTTGGGTTAGTGGTTAGCTTGGTTACTTGAGGGATACCATTCTCAAGATAAACAGAGTATTTATTAACAACACCATCAACGTAGCTCGATACTGTGAACGACTGAGCAATTGCAAACGGTGACTTTGAGCCGATACCCATTGCACCAATGTAGTCATTAGAGTCATTCTTCGTAGAAGCCCCGTAGTTTAGGTACAAACTCATAACTTTATCATGAGTCAATCCAGTTCCAAAATCACGAACTTCAAAGTAAGGCTCAAAACGAGTAGGTAAATGCACATGGAACGGGATGTTCTCTTTTCCAGCTTCTTTCTGAGCATCTACTGCGTTACATGACAGTTCACGAATTACTGCTCGCTCTTTAAAGGTATATACACCAGAACTCAAAAGGCTGAACATTTCAGGTGTCATTGTAATCTGTGCTTGAGACGTCTCTAAAGAAGTTGAACTCTTAATCACTTCTGCGTGGTCGTTTACCATGCGCATAATACTTTCCTCTTAGTTTACTGTTAAATTACTTATTAAACATTTTACCAGAACCACCACACATAGGGCAACAACCTGCCCTTATGTACCCCTCTCCGTTGCAGTATTCACATTTTTTGTGCTCTGCAAAGTACTTACAAAGAAGGCAAACAAATATTGCTACACTACCAAGTGACAGTAAAATTTCTATCCAATATGCTTGCATGACTCACCTCTCATGTTTTTGTAAAGGATAAAGCTTCTGTCATGAACGATGCTTGTAGATACTGCAAAGTTACTTTCAAGCATCTGTTTGTTTGGATTGTAGAAGCTTTCTTTAAACTCGTCAAGAGCAAACTGGTGATGTTGTGGAAGACCTTTTACACAGACCTTTATTGTGATTGCTGCTGCAATCTTACCAGTCAGTTCTTCTTTAGCTGCTACTAAAATTTTGTTAAGGAACTTATGACCATTTTCAGGCTTCTTAATGTTCTCCCAACGCTCTTCTAAGACAATGTTGATGTTCATCTCTTTGATTTTCATAATCTTCTCCAGAAATTAAAAAGGCTCCCGTAGGAGCCTCTTATCATATACTTTTAAAGCTGCTTGTCAATATTATTTCGAATATCGCCAAGAGTTGTGTAGCCGAACTGCTCAGAGTCGCTAAAGACTAAACGTAAAGCACAAGCTGGATGCTCAAGTGCATCTGCAAAACTCTGGAATCCATAGCCATCTACAGCTTTCAGCTTATCACCATCCCACATAGGTGCTACACCACCAAAAGCAGACTTCTTAACACCACTATCTGTTTTAGGGTCTTTTGCAAGCATAATCTCTTTACCACCAATGCTTGCAAGAGTTGCTTTAACAGCAAATGCAAAGGTGTCACGAGTCATGTACTGGTAAGTGTAAGAGCCTACACCAAACACTACGTTAGAGCTTGCAAAACCCATTTCATACAAACGCTTCAGGATTTCGTTTGCGCGTTCCAACGTGATAGAGTCACCATAAATAAGGCCAATGTGTTCATCCAGTACCTTAAAACCTTTAGAGTTGATAGTCCCTCCAAAGATGTTATACAGTGTCTTGATAGCTCCATCAATCTCCGCTACAGGACGTGTTACAACGTTTGCAGAACCAACCATATAAGCATTTTTCAACAGCACTGTATCAGCAACTTCAAAGTCTTCTCTGTCAACAACCATTTCGTAGCCTTCTGACAGTAGCCATCCAGCAATACCATAGCTGATGTTTTCAAGCTTCATATTCAGAACAGCATTCAACATTGTGTCGCTGGCTTCCAGCTTGCTTAAGTGTTCATAATAAGCCTTTTTAGCACACTCTAAGTGGATTGCTTTATAACCTGTGACAATATGTACAGGGTCTCCAGAATCAGGACGAATTACCAGTTTGCCATTGCGCTCCATAATCTCTTTACGGAGTTCTGGCAATATGACTGATACAGTCCTCCAGAAGTTATAAGTATCTGAAACAACACTTGCAATACCAGTTGGGTAAGTTTCTGTTAAGAAACGACGGAAGGTTTGTAACTCACCTTTAAAACGTCTTTCATCTTCAATCAACTCATTACCACCTTCCCAAGCAATGTTTGCACACATTACAGAATGTTCAGTGGCTGGTACAGAACTACCAATATCAGAAATTGGGTAAGACTGTCCATAGATGCGTTTAGCCGTGTATACAGCAGGGAAGCTATCAGTTCCTTTAAAGCTGGTTAAGTGGCCTACAGCGTTAAATGCGTCATCAGTAAAGCCGGACATACCACGCATAGCAAAGTCATGGCACTGATAAGGCAAATGTAAGTCGTTGTCACAAGTAAGTTCAGACCACTTCTTACAGATACGTTTGTAGTGCAATGCAATAGTTGCAATGGTACAAGCCTTCCAAATTTCAGCAGAGAAAGCATCTTCCAGATAACCTGCTACCCAATGAAAACCTGAAACAGTGTTCTGGAAGACAATCATTGGTACACGCATCGGAACAACTGTACCTTCTTCTACAGCGTATACCTCAACTGGCAGATAACCTAAGTCGTGAAGTGCTTCCCAATGTTCTCGACCAATAGCATCTTTACCCAGAACACCGTTCATGACTTCTAAGATTTCGTCAATTGCTTCTTTTTTGTCACGCTCAAAGAAAGTGGCGTTCCAATGGTCTACCAAGTAATCTTTAACAAAGCGTTGAATACCAAAAGCTACTACACCATCAATTACTAAGGGGCTGTTAAACCATTTGTCGCTACGTGGTGTCAGGTTGAACATTAAGTACTCTGTTGCACTAGGATACTGGTAAACATGACCAGATTTGTAAGCATCTGCATTTAAACCTGCTGGTACTGCATAAAGTGATTTAGTCATCTTTTAGTCTCTCTCAAAATGGGGCTATGAAGCCCCTATAAAGTTTTAATCAAGGTTTGCTACAGTAACTTGACCATAATGTGTTAACCCACGGTCTTTAGCTTCCCCTAAAGAGTTTGTAGTGTAGATATGGTCAATACCATTGTCAAGTAAGTTTTCAACACCTTTAGAGAAGATACCATGTGTTACATAGAGTTCCACACGTTTTGCACCTGCTTCACGAAGATGTTTAGCTGCCTCTATGAAGGTTCGGCCTCCATCACAAATATCATCAAGAATCATGACGGTTTTATCTGTCAAATCAACATCATCAAGGATTCGCATACCAGTAATTTCACCAGTCTTAAGGTTACGCACTTTAGACATTGTGATATATGGTTTATCCACCTCTTTAGCAGTTTCTGCAATCTTCTTAGAAGCACCTGCATCTGGGGCTACTAAGTAATCAACCAGTGGGTCATTTGCATAGTGGACTGCAATTTCCTTTTGAGGAATACTCTGGAAGCAGTTAAACAGGTTATCTGGCACATAACTATGAGGGTCAACTGCACAGACTGCACCAAATCCCATTGCATTAACCTGTTTAGCAAAAACCTTTAAAGCTGCTGCATCACCTTTAAACATGTGACGGTCATATCGTGCATTCGGTAAGTAGTAGAAGATGACAGTCTTTAAAGCATAGTCGTGAGGAATTAAATTATCAATTGCTTCTTTAGCAAGTGCCACAGCAAACAATGTGTCCTTATCATAACCTTTTACAATCATAATCACATTGTTGATGGATGATGCTGCATAAGCAGTAAAATCAACAAACTCTGGTGAAAAGTGTCCACCAATCTCACCAGAAGGGAATTGGATGATATTAAACTCTTCTTCATGAGTTCCTTTAGTTGGTGAATGGGCTATAACACGGATAGATGTTTTCATAGTTTTCTCTCTCAATCAAAAGTTACGTTTGTTACTGCCATTGCAGATTTGCATTTTGCAGGGTCTACAATGTGATAAAGTACACTACAGTTGCCTGTGCTGTCTGGTACAGGTTTAACCCATTGTTGCTTGACAGTTGGTTCTCCTAAGTCTTTGTAAGAACCATCTGTAAAATTGTTTATCATCTCAAGTGCAATTGGTTCTGGGACATGACCACGTATCATGTACATCTCACAACCATTACCACCTTCGCTAACTAATGGTAAAATCTCCCACTTTTCTTTAGCCATTATAAGTTGCCCTATAAACTGTCTCGAACTTCAACAGGAGAGATATTGCCAAATCTGTATAGTTGTTGTCAAGCACATCTGGCATATTATTTTTGATATATTTCTCTTGCTCTTCATAGGTCATCTTAGGTGTGCTTAGAAGGCTATCTCCTTGCTTCTGGTTGTCAAGTTTAGTCTGGATAAACCAGTTTGCACAGTGATGTTCACCACCTTTTGTAACAGGTTTGTGGTGACCTAATGTGAAGGATTGGCTACCTGTGTATCTACAAAGCTTATTGAGCACTGCAATGGTGTTCTTCACAACAAAACACTCATACAGGTTATCTATGGTGTAATGTGGGTAATAGCGGAATAGTGCTCTTTCACGAGTACTATCACGATTCCAGAGAATCATGTGATTGGAGTTAGAAGGGTCGTATTGGTGGGAGTCAATGAACTCTTGACGTTCCTCAAAGCTGAGTCTTAGAACTGACATTGCAGCCGAACGTTTCAGGTTTGACAGATACATGTTGTCTCCAAAATAAAAAGGGAACCTTTACAGTTCCCTTATAGTATCTGTTTACTGAGCTACTTTCAAGATGCTTGTGAATGAAATCTCGCTCTCATCCATAAATTCTTTTGCTTCTCCAGTAACTTTTACAAAGTTATCTAGGCAGATAATCTTCTTATCTTTCTTGCTGTAGGTTAGCTTAACCTTTTCGATATCTTTCTTAGAACTTTTCTCTTCATTAAAGAGTTTTACAGCTTCTTTGAATGGTAGATATGAGCCGTCATTATCGCTAATGAATCCTGTACCACAATAATAGTAGTTATACTCTTTAGCCATAAACTGGCACAGTACGAAAATCTGTAATTTACGAGTGTTATAAATTTTGCTCATGATTATTTAGCCTTCTTGTTACGTTTACGGTTACGAGCTTTCTTAGCTGCACGTTTAATTGCTGCTGCACCAGTTGGGCGATGTGCTTGTTTTTTACCACCTTTTCCACGTCCAACGTGGATGTAAGGCTGCTGTTCAATTTGGCTTGCAAGAACCTGTGCAATTGCTGAAGCATCTACACCAACTTGCTTTCCAGTCATAGAAACAATTGCTGCTGCTTTTGCCAGTGCCTTCAAGAAGCCAGCTTTCATATTACCTAAAATTCCCATTTTTAGTCTCTCTCATTAAAGTTTAATACAGAACTTATGAAGTTCTTCTTCAGTGATACCTATTGGAGTGATACCTTCTCTGATATTTTGAATCCTGTAGAAGTCTCCAAACTTGTCTGATTCATGAATGACAAACGTGACATTCTTTACAATCGTTGCAAGAGCACATAATGAACGTGAACCAAATTTTTCTCTCGTATAAATCATCCAAGCATCTAACTTGTTGATGTCGTAAGTCCACTTACCAGAATAATCATTCTGCTCGCCATTGACAATCACCTTGCCATCCATACTCTTTTCTCCACAAATTTTGGTTGTCTGAACCACGATATGGTTTAACTGTTGGTTTAGAAGAATCATACTTACCATCAATCACCACGTCAACATATTTCATCACATCTAGATGAATTTTTTCGTGTAACTGAAAACCTGTCCAGAGCCAGATAGATTTTTCTGGGTAAACAGTTTTAATACGTTTACATATGTTGGTGACTTCTTGAATGTTTCTGTCATCAAGAGGCTCTCCACCAAGTATTGACAACCCACTGATGGCCTCATCATCCATTAATTTAATGATGCCGTAGAGGTTTGCATAAGTAAACTCTTTACCAGCATTAAACTTCCAAGACTCCCTGTTAAAGCAGCCTTCACAGTGATGTTTACAGCCAGCTACGAAGAGGCTTATCCGAACCCCTTCACCATTAGCTGTGTCAAATGGTCGAATCTCCATGTAATTCATCTCGTTACCTCACCAATGTTATTTAATTGTTTTACTCATTCAAACACTACCTGACAAGGAACTTGTTTAGTAATAAATTCTTCACAGTGTTCTTTAATGAAGTTTTGTAATGGCACACAGTCTTGTGCACACGTCATTAGCATAATGTACTCTGGATTCATAATATTTTCAATGGTGTAGAAGACAACATTGTCAAATAATTCATGACCGTCTTCTTCAGACCAAGTTCCAGTGACTATAGCTAATTTGTCAAGCAATTCATTAGGCAACGCTACACCATCTTCTACGGAATCACTTAGAACGTTGTCACCTATGTACAATGTGAAGACCGTATGGAATGTTGAGTATCTTACGTGATTCTTTTCGCAAGAGCCACACTCTGAGGCGTAATCTTTAATCCACTCTAACTGTTTTTTGTTCAACTTAATCATAATTTCACCTTAGTTGGTAATGCACTGAATGCTATAGCTAACCCTAAAAATGGTTTGAAGCATGACCATAAATCCATCTGACCATGATATGCGAAACTCCATTGTGGGTCTGAAAAACCCCATACCACAACACTAACTCCAAAAAAGAAGATTAGAATGTGAAGTATGTATATCAACGTTTTTGATATTTTAAACATTTTAACTTATCTCTCAACTCACAATAAGAGAGTCCTAAAAAGAACCCCAGTAAGACAGAACCTATGAACAGGCCAATGATGCTCTCTGCCATATCTAACATCCAAATAAAAAGTTGATGTAAGCCTATCAAGACCCACATCACCTTGTCAAGTTTTACATAGAGACTCTATCACGAATCTCAGCAATTTTTGCATCGTTCATTCGGGATTCACCTTTAATCTTAGTCCACCCAAGATAACCGCACACCCTGTTAATCACAGAGATATCGTGTGAATGGCAAACCTCACATTCTTCAACGTCAGCCTTTGGTCTGTTACCACAATGCTCACAGATTGCTAAGTCAAAGTTAAGTCCCTGATAAAAACCCTTCAACATCCCTCTGGTAATACAACTTTTAAGTGCTGTTAAGTTTTCTGGGTTAGCTACCCTTACATACTGGATTCTCCCCCCTCTACAGATATGGAAGAATGGCTCTTCTAAGTCCTGCTTCTCAAATGGTGAGATGTCTGCTGCAACATTCATATGGAAACTGTTTGTAAAGTATTCCTTATCAGAAACACCTTTGATAACACCAAACATATCTCTGAACTGTTTTAACTGAGTTCCACAAAGTGATTCTGCTGGAGTGCCATAGACGGCATATAAGAAACCATCTTCATTTTTAAACTCTTCAGTTTTCATGTTGATGTATGCCAGAACATCATATGCAAAACTGTAGCTTCCAACTTCATGAAGTCGTTTACCTTCAGCAAGAACAGACAACTCATCAAGCGCAGTAACCCCAAAAGAAGCTGTGAAAGATTTCACGATATCCCAGCCAACCTTGTCAGTAGATTTCTTAGTCCCTTTGTACAGACCACCTTGTGTGAATGCAAGAGGGTTAGAACTTGCTGGCATATTAGCAATCATTTCGTAGCGTTTCTTGTGGAAGCTGCGAATCATCTCTAGGTACTTATCAAGCTCTTTCCAGAAATCTAAACCGTTCTCTTTAGAATACTGGTAAATCATTGGTAAGTTCAAAGATACAGCACCAATGTTAGCACGACCAACGTAGAACTCTTCTCCATTCTCGTTAAGATATGGGGATAAGAAAGCTCTGCAACCCATCGGTGAAATTACCTTGCCAGAACGCTCAAAAGCCTCTGCTACAGCACCATGACCAGATACACTTAAGAAATCTGGATACATAGCTTTAGAGCAACACTCAATAGCTTTACTGTACAGTTGACCTTGACAGATATTCTCATCGTGTCTCTTCTGGTCATGAATATAAACCAGTTTAGGGAATACAACAGGCTTCTTGCTCTTACCTTGTCCATTCATGCGAACATCAAGAATGGTGTTTGCAATCATGTATTGTAGTCGGTTGTCTTCATTAGACATGTCTGAGTCAAGTAAACCAAATGTTAAAGTTGTGAATGCGAAATCACCACGGCTACAAGGTACAGTATTTAGCTTCATCTCTAGTGACTGGAAGCCTTGAGTTAATTCAATCTGTAGCTGCTCCATGACATAGTTATGGTAATGTTCTTTAGGAATACCGTAAGATGCTGCTTTCTCAGCATGATAGCGTAGAGACTTCTTAGCATACGGTACAAGCACCTTATCAATCTCTGCTAAAGTAAATCCACCAAATTGCTGTGCAGTTGCTGAAAGAACTACATCACCGATAACTTGTAAGGCTGACAGTACAGACTTTGGTTCACAGTATTCAATGCCAGACATCTCAAAGCCACCTTTCAGTACTTTGCCAATGTCAAACAGGCAACAGTTAATCCCACCAAAAATTAGGTCTCTTAAGTCATGGATGTAGATAAACCCTTTTTCAATGGCTTTGAGTTCATCTGGTGTTAAATGGTACTGTTTAAAGATTTCTTTAGTCAGATAACCACGAATAATTGAGCCTTTTGTAGAAATTAAACTGCTGTCAAAGTTAGCATTTTCACGGTCACCTAAGAAGAGTGTGTCTTTAGTCTTTTGGTAAAGCTCATCCCAATTTTGAGCAACCTCTTTACGGTAATTTCTGTATGTTGAGTAAGACTCATAAATCTCGTGATTGACCTCTGCCAAAGCACCTTCAACAATACTGTGAATATCATTTACCGAGATGAGTAAATTATTTTGCTTAGTGGATTTTACCAAAACCCTCATAAATGCTGACTCAAGAGCTTGGGTAACATCTGGTGGGAGTTCTTTATACCCAACCCTGTTAGCTGACTTAGTTACTGCTGCTAAAACTTTTTTGATATCAGGTTCTTCAAGTGAGCCATTCTTTTTAATAATCTGTACTTTGTTCATTATTGCCCCTTTACATGCTAAAAAGGTCTCCGAAGAGACCCTTTCATTTTAAATCTTTTTAGAAAACTTTGAAACGAGTTTTCTCAGTTTTTCAGTGATGCCTAGCTGTATCTCTAATATTTCAAAGATAACCCATAGTAACATGGCTCCAAACAATGAACCTTGTTCAAAATCAGTAAATAGGTTAACAATAAGCATACCAATCACAATGGCTGGTGCATCAACAACCAAGCCTTCCCAAAGGCGTTTAAGCATTATTCACCTCTGCCATAAAATTCTGTAGCGTTCCAACAGGTTTTAGATTTTGACCATCAGTTTTCATGATGAATGGCATCTGACGAACTGGCATCTGTGCAATATCCATCAGGTCTGACAGTTCATAATCCTGCCCTAACATTCTCACAACATGGTCAATACCACGAGCTTTTGCAAAATTCTTTGCAGTCTCACACTGAGGGCATCCAGTTTTGGAGTAAATTACATAAGTCATTAAGGAACCTCTAAAAATCCACTATTCAAATCATCGACAACAGTATTCAATAAATACGCACCGTTCTGTTGCTCCTGATTAGCATTCTGCTCTTTATCAATTTCCATCTTCTTAATCATATACTTCAAAGGTGGTTCTTTAGGAGCTACAAAATCTCTGGGAATGCCAAACATATCATACAGTGGGGCAGCATTATAGTAAACCCACTCATGAAGAAGCTTTGTATTTAACCCAACTACAGCACGTCCTTCGGAGAAGATATAATACGACCATTTTTCTTCACTTTCAACTACTTCATCTAAGATTACTTTAATCTCTGGAAGAATTTGTTGGAAAGCTTTTTGCCACTCATCATCTCTTAGAGTTTCTTTTAAAACTTCAATATCAATTTTAGTGTGAAGGATTTCATCAAGCATAATTTTCTGTACAGCTTGAGCAATACCTTGAAATTTATCTTGAGCATCAAGTGCAAAAGTACATGCAAAGGATGCCATAAAAGAAATACCTTCAAGTGCAGTCACTGCAAATAGACCTTTTAGAATCACTTTATGGAAGTGTAAAGGGTCTTTGTCCAGAAGTGAGTCACGGACATAACTCAGCCGATAGTTTATACCTTCGTCCAGCAATTCTTCAAGAACACGATTCACAGTTTTTAATCGGTCTTGCACAGCAATATTCTGGTTAATCTCATCTAAGATTGTTTCAGGGTTTTTAATACATTGCCTTACAATCTCCGAGTAAGTAAGAGCATGTAGGTTTTCAATCTCAGACTGCTTCATAATTGCAGTTGCATAAATGTCATCAGAGATGAATGGTGCAAAGGCAAACGCTAAACTCTTAGCAACTTGAGTATCTGCTTCCCATTGCCACTTAAGAATCTCAAGCATTACACCTGACATTGATGCTGGTACACTCTCAAAATCAAGACGTGATTGTTCAAAAGGGAACTCATCTTCTGACCAGTCTTGTGCTTTTTGTTGTTTATATAGCTCAAAGATTTTTGGGTAGTGCTTATTAAGTGAGTCGAATGTTTTTCTCTCACCACCTAAAAAGATTGGGTGTTGGTTAATCATAGCGTGATTTCTCCTTTCTTTATCATCTCTAAGGCTTGTTTTCTGTCTAAAACTTCCCAATTTTCTTTGTTAAACATGTCATAAGGTCTTGCATAGATTTTACCATCTGCTGTAGAGATGTAAGAGACACCAGCGACCCATGAGTCATCATTTTGTTTTATCATCATATCTGTGCTACTCACATAGTACAGCGTTTTCCGAGGTTTGTGGAGCAAGTATATAGGTCGCTCGTGATTTGCTATCAAATCTTTCATAGTTTCTCCAAAGTTAATTTTAGAGGGTCTTTTACGACCCTCATAGTTATTAAAACTAAACACCACAACCCTCGCAATAAGCATCTTGCAGTGCAGATTTACCTACACCGATGCGACTGTTAAGGTAGTACATGGTTTTCATACCTACCGAGTTAGCGTAAATCATGTATTTCAAAGCTTGAGCCAATGATACCTTCTTAGACTTTGCATAGTCAACATAGAAGTCTGAAGAGATAGCTTGACCAGTGAACTTTTGAACAATTGCATAACAATCAATCAGGTCAAAGGTGTCAATATCCCAAGCAATTTCATAGACATACTTCAACTCTTCATAATCTGGAACAATAAACAGTACGTTACCAGTTGCAGACTTTTTAGTTAAAATAAAGTCACGAATTGGGTACAAGCCATTTGTTGTATTAGTTGCTAGTGAAGAACTCTCGTTAGGCATGTAAGCTTCTAATACAGAGTTACGGATTCCACCATTTTCTTTAATACGTTGTGCTAAGTCATCCCAATCATATCTTAGTTTTGCATCATGCTTCTCATCAATCTTCTTGTTAGCTGTCTTTGGAGGAACCCACCCTTCAGGATACTTAGTGAACTGCATATACTCAGGTACACCACGTTCTTTAGCAAGTCTTAAAGAAGCTTCGTGTAAGTAGTAAGAGTGCATTTCAGCAAGCTCATGAAGCTTCGTCTTACCTGCCCTTGAAGAATAGTTCACGTAGTTCTTCGCAAGGTAATGAGCCACATTCGTAAGGCCAATCCCAACAGAACGACGCTTCTGAACATGGTTGCGCATCGACGGATACGGATAATCCATAAGGTCAATAACGGAGTCAACCATTGCAAGAGCATAATAAGCAACGTCAGCGTATTCATCTTCTGAAATTCTCCCTGCAACCAAACTAGCTAGGAAGCAAAGAGCTACCTCACCATCCTCTTTCACAGCATCGTCTCTGTAAAGGTCTGTCTCCTTCTCAAAGCCGTATACTGGCAACACAATTTCCATACAAAGATTTGACATCTTCAAAGGCTCTTTAAATGGTGTATGTGTGTTTGCATTATTTGTGAAGAATGGATACACACGACCTGTTGCATAACGCTGCTGGATAAACAGTTTGGCAATTTCACGAGCCTTTACTCGTCTGTGTTTAACACCTGAATGCACTGCATGACCAACTGCCATAGCAAACTCATCAGCAGATGCTGTGTAGAACATGTCATAGAGTTTTGGTGCATCCTTGTAAGAGAATAGCAACCAGTCTGTATCATATTGAACACACTGCCAGAAATAATCATTTGTACCGAATGAGTAGTCCATCTCATTAATACGTTTAGAAGGAACCGTTGTAGGGTGCTTCAAACGCAGTAAATCTTCAATCTGCGGGTCTAGAGCAGTGTAGAAGTTGTTAGCTGAACCACCACGGCTCTTTTGTTTGTTTGCCTCTACAGATGAACGTACAAGCTTGTAATAAGGTAGTTTACCCATGTGTTCGATAGTGTTTTGACGGATACCATCACCAATAGTACGAGTCTCCATCAGCATACCAATACCAGCTTGCTTCGTAGTCATATCATAAGCAACCTTTGCAGCAATACCAAGTGACTCAGCAGTATCGTTTGCCTTAATCAAACAGCATGACGCATAACCTGACTTAGTAGCACGTAAACCATTCAGATAAGGCGTAGGAGCATTAATCTTCAGGTCAGATAGGTAAGTGTACAGCTTAATAACATCTTGCAGTCTACGGTGCTTTGGTTGCTTCTCAAAGGCTTTCATAGCCATACCCATAAACATAAATTGTGGTGACTCAAAAAGTCTTCCCGTTTTAATATCACGGATACCATATTTATCTCTGAACTGTTTCAACACTGCATAGCCGTAAGAGATATCTTTTGAGTGCACAATGTACCCTTGCAGGTATTCAAGCTCTTCCTGAGAATAGTCCATCTTCTCCCAAAGTCCTGCTCTCTCCATATTTTTAACGAAGGTAACCAGCGTAGGAACCTTAGTAAAGCCTCCAAAGGCTTCTTTGTAGATAATCCCCAGAAGTAGCCGTCCAGCCATGTCTGAGTACTCTTGAGTTTGTTTATCAACACAAACATCAATCATGGCTTGGTGCATCTCTTTTGTGGTGCAACCTTCATAGACGCGTTTCACGGCTTCCATAGTGACTTCTGACCAGATGATTCCACGCTTGTCTGCCCATGATGCCCACTTATTCAGTCTTTCTGGGTCAAAGCTTACTACTGTACCGTTTGATTTTTTAATTGTCTTAATCATTTTTGAATCCTACAGATGAAAAGAGCCTCCGAAGAGGCTCCCTAGTTTAAATCTTGAAAATTTGCTCATTCTGCCACATATCGTAAAACTTATCACTTACTTTTGTGACTGAAGAGGTGTGCATACAATTCAGGGAGAACCATGATGATGTATTATCATCCATAAGTGTTTCAAGTTTTTGTGTGATATTCACATCCATGTCTGCAACAACGTAATTACCTCGCATCTTACAAACAATTCTTCCAAACAAGATTGCACTTCTGCCTCTTCGGTCGTCACAGTACATGACTGTGTCCCCGTGCTTAACATCTTGTCCGATACTATCAACACCTAATTTAGCACCTGAGATAATGTCATCATAAGATAGCTTTTTTGCTTTAGACACGGTATTTCTCCAAGTTTCTTTTTAGATACAACCAACCATAGTCAGTTCTTTCTACACCCATGAAGAGTGGAGCCATTACAACTTTACCAAAAGTATTCCTGTGTTGACAGATTTCAAAAGAATACTCTTTCTCAATATCAATCCCGTATTTGTACAGAACTGCTTTTAAAACTTGTTCATTATCCAGAAGTGTATCTGGAGTCTCACCATACTTCTCAAGTAACGGGTCATTCATAAACACCGTCATAGAGATATTGTAGTTTGAGAAGTGGCTCTTCTGAGCCACACCTTCTTTATTAATGTTCTGTGAATCCATTATAACCAACCCCTTTTAACCAGCACTTCAGGTTATTAGCATCATAATTCAGTTTTGGGTATGAGGTTACATGGAACTGCTCACCATCATAGTAGACAATATCTGCAATCCATAGTCCATTCTCTTTACAGAAATCTTTATCTGCTTTAGAGGTAATTGGATTAACTTCTACAAAACCATCTACACCCAAATCCTTTAAGCTACATACAATACCTTTGCAGATAACGCATGTCTCAGATACTACCACAAAAAGTTCTTGGCTTTCAAGTTCTACAATGTATTCACCAAGCTGAACTTTAGGGAGATTAGATTGCTTCATAATCTTCCCATCGGCTGCACGAACAATTGCATACCATTCTTTGCCATCAACTACTGACATTCTGATGATACACTCTTGACCAGTACGCTTCTCAATATCTGCAAGACGTTTTAAAGCTTCTTCATAGTCGTCTGTGTACTTCAGGTCATTATTATGGCAAACAGCTTCCATAGCACCATTATGGTCATGTTGTGACAGGTAAATCAAACCGTCAAGAACATATTGCAAATCTGCCTGAGCATCCAGTGCCTCAATGGGGTCTTTCTCTTCAATTGCTTTTACAAGCTCTTTTGCTTCTTCAAGCATACACAGGGACTGGGATTTCAAAGATTCCCAATACTCATCACTGTAAGGTTGCTTTTGGGTGTTTCCGCAACGAAGATTCCAGTTTTTTACTGATTCTCTTGAGTTAAACATTCGGACTCCTTAAAAATCTGTTAACTTTTAGCTCTCGTGTTTCAATATATTCCAGATGCTCACGTAACTCTTGACGTTTAAGCATTAGGTGCTGCATTTGAGATTCAACAGCTTCAACCTCTTTAATTATTGACTCTCTGGCATTTGCAAGAATGCGCTCAAGTTCTTCAATCTTGCTGTCAACTTTTGCTACATGACTCACAGCTTTGTTTTTGTTAAACATTTTATTCTCTCTCAATAGTTATCAAGCACAATTTGCTTTCATTACCTTATGGATTCTTTTTTCAGCATCTTCATAAGTTTCTTTAGTAATAAACTTAATTGCTGCAATATTGGCATTGTAGAAGAGTCTGAGCTTAGAGTCAATCCTTTTTGTCATTACATCGAATTTATGTTGAAGGTTTGCTTCACCATAAACTAGACCACCTTTTGTGTAGTAGGTTTGAATAATGTAAAAGTCAAAAAACTCTTTTCCAAAGCTCTCAATATCTTTTTTAATATACTCAGAAGAAGTCTCATAAGTCATCCAATCACTTTCCTTAGTAACTACCTTCTTCCGAGTCTTACCAGCAACTTTTCTTTTGGTCACACTATTAAGCTGTTTCTTTCCGATATAATATTGTCCGGTTTTCTTACAGTATACTAAATAGACAAAACCAAAATGTTTAGTGGGGTCAACTTCCCCACATAAAGATACCCAATGACCATAGGTGGGACAATTGCCAAATCCTTTAATCTTCATTCATAAGCTTCTCCGTGATTTGAAAACTCTTTATGTAGTTCTTCTCTTTTCTTTGTGACTGCATCTTTGGCATCTTCAATACTGTCAAAATACCCCAGAAAGTGAGATACCCCGTGTGCCATAACTCTGGCCTTCCATTTTTGGTTAGCCTTATAGAAAGATACACCCTTAACTCCAGATGTGTTGTTGGAGTGTGTTCTTCTATTCCAAGAGTTTTCAGCTTGTGTGCAAACCCTTAGATTTAATCTACGATTATCATTCGTAATACCATTGCGATGGTCTACTCTGTTAGGTAGGAAACCGTCTGTGTACAGGATTGCTAAATCATGAGCCATATAGAATTTTCTTTTAATTTTTATCCTAATATAACCTCGCTTATGTGGTGTACCTGCAATGGAACCTATAACTGTTCTGTTAGCTGCTTTCTTTATCCACGTAAAGACCCCTGTTTCGGGGTCATAGTGTAGATATTCTTTAAGTATCTGCTGAGTCAACATTTGGAGTCCAACCATACTTTTCAAATGAAAAAATATCTGATTTATTTCGCTCTTGATAAGCTAGGAAGAAATGCTGTTCCATTAGTTCTAACGGTGTCTTTGTAACAGTCTGTCCATCCCATGACACATAGGTGTAAGAGTCTTTTTTAGCATAGAGTTCATAGATAGCATCAAGGCATTCTTTATAGGTTTCTTTACCATCTAAAGCATTCATCACAGCTACTTTTCCAGCACCTTTAAGGCCGAAGTAGTTGTCTGCATTATCTCCAGCAACAGCCTGATAACACAAGAATTTAAAACCTACACCGACTGTTTTTGCAGCTTTTGGTTTTGATTTGATAGGACAATCCCAGATATCACCAACATTATTATCAGCAATAAAAATCAGTGGTGACTTTTCATAAGTCATATCAATACAATAAGTCCCTTCAGCTTGTCGAAGGTCTTTATCAATACTCATAAGAGCAGCCTTCTTACCCATCTTTTCAGCTTTGGCAATTACGATTGAATCGGCTTCGAAGCCTCCCTTTAAGAGTTTGAACTCTGGTCTGGATAAAAGATATTCCCGACAAGCAACTAAGTGTGTTGGTGTGACAGCATCTTTACGGTTACCTTGATATTGGTGCTCAAGACCTTTAATGTCTTTGTGTTTATGCACACCCTTCTCTGTTAAATAACCTACCCAAGTTCTTTCTTTACCAACAACTTTAAGCCATTCCTGAAGAACCTGTTGAGTAGCCATGATAGCTTCTTTTTCACTCTTAGCTTCTTTCCAAGTCTGTCTTTCCCATTCATCTTCATCAAATGTCAGGCCAAGTTCTTCCACAAGGATTCTCTGGTCTGCTAACCATCTTGCGGCATCTTTTGCATTATCAAATGGCTCAGATTCTTCTGCTGTAAGTTTATTTACATACTTATACTTTGCCTTTTCAACTACACAAGCACCTTTATAGGCAATACTGTCAGAGTCAATAAAGACATGTGTAACTGAATCAGGAAGTTTTGTTAGTGTATACTGCTCCATTATGACTCTCCATATGAAAAAGCCCCATACTAAGTACAGGGCTTTAAAGTAACTTTTAGAGATTAGTCTTCTGTATCGAAGTCTTCATCTTCTTCGTCATCTGGGTCTGGCAAGTCTTCATCATCGCCATCAGAATCATTCGAAGGTTTGTGGTCAGTTGCGTCTTCTTCAGTGATTTCACCGTTATCTTCAACACCATCAAGACCAAGCATAGCCAGTTCATCTTCATCCAGTTCAGGTTCGCCATTAGCACCGTTACCACCAGTGTAAGGTACAAGAGTATCAATGATGAACTGTTCCTGAATAGGTTTTGTCAGAACGTTATTCTCAAAAGTGTAGAAGTGAGTAGAAAGAATCACACTACCAAAAGAACCGTTACCGACTGCAATATCTGGATGAATTACATCATAGTTCTTATCATCTTCATGTTTGTCAGATGCTTGAGCTTTGATTTTCTTCATCGGCTGTTTAACAGCTACACGCTTACCATTTACTTCTTCAATCAGCATTACAGGGAATGACTGTTTAGCTGTCCACACAGCACCATCTTTATAAGCTGCTGCACGACTTACTTTCAAGATGTAGTAAGTATCTGCTTCAAATGGTGGTTTGCAACCAAACTTCTCTTCGAAGTCATCTGCATCAACTGCTTCAGTAGTAACCTTATCCCAACCTTCTGGGTTTTTCTTAGACTTAGTAAACTCTTTAAACAGCTTGTTACCATCTTCTGCCAGAATTGAAACACTGTAGTTACAGTCTTTGCCTGGGAATTTCTTATCAATGGATTTACCTTTCCCCGGACGTGGTGAAGTGTTCAGGTAATAAAACCAGACATCTTTCAGAAGGTAACGCAGAGTTTGACGTTCAGTACCGTTGTACTTCTCTACCGGAGCTTTCATTTTAACAACTTTAGACATTATTTAAACCTCTATCTCAATTTATGAAGAGTACCAATTCTAATTTGTTGATACTCTATTGTCAAACATTAATTACTGGAAGTTGTGCTTATCTTTAGAAGCTGCTTTACGTGCAGTTTTTCCAGTTCTTACACGCTTCTCTTCATAGTATTTTGCTGGTTTTCCAGCAGTGGCTTTTAAGGAATCCCCAAAAACTTGTTCAAATGCTTTAGAGTGTTTCATGATATTCTCCGATATACTTGATATTCAAACACATTTTCTTTAATTATAAACAGCCAACTAATATTATGCTGAGGTAGCGAAATTATGACTGTAATCGTGCTTTGGCAGAAATCTTCTTTTATTCCAACTTCCCCATCGCATTTCATGAGGAGCATTCTATAGAACCTATCAATCTTTGTCAAACACTCTTCCTGAAATTTATTTAAACTTTTTCTTCAAAGAAGGGTGTGAACCCCTCTCTTTTATAACTATCACTCAGTTTCGAACGGGCAGTCATCTGCATCCTCACTTAATACAGGTGGAATAGTTGAGCTTTGACGCTGCTCTTCAGTATAGACTTCACCAGTCTCACGGTCAAACACTTCATCCTCATAATGAGGTAAAGAGTCATCGTAATGGTCTTCAGCTTCACCAATACCAAACTGTTGACGAATATTTTCTGCTGCACCATCAATATCAACACCACATCCAGATGCTTTAATGAGACGTCCTGTATCTGGATTGTACCAAGTGTGACCAGCAATACCAGTTGACTTACCGTGACGGCGACATTTAGTCAACTTGATTTTTGTCAAGTTTTTCTTAACAGGGTCTGGGTCAACCTTGTTACGCATTAACAGGATGTTGTTCATAGAAATCTGGAAGTATGCACCAGAACCCTTAATATCCTCTTCAGAGATGTCTCCACCTTCAGAGTTAGCTTTCTGACCACCTGCACTCTTACGAACGTGGCAGACGTTCACCTGTGCATACTGGTAGCGTTTACAACGACGCAATAGCTCAGACAAAACTTCCTCTTCATCCGTATCAGAGCGTGACAGAGCTAATGTAATAGGGTCAAGAATGATAATCTTACAATCTAAGCTGTTAACAAGATAGTCAACAAACTCCAGTAGGTTATCTTGGTCAATTGCCCCTTGATGGTCAACGATATGGATACGACGACCTTTAGACAGTTCTGCGTGTGCTCCTTTCAATTCGTCCCAATCACGTTCATCATAAGGAATCTCTGAAATCTGTTTACTCAGATGGATTGCACAGAGCATTTCCATAAGTTCTTCGTAAGTGTCTTCTACAGGAATTACACCGATATTGTAGTCAGTCTCTTTCCAAGCTGAATAAATCATCTCACGAGTGTAAGCTGACTTACCTACTGAAGATGGTGCTGCAATAGTTGTAATCTCACCTAAACCATAACCACCATAAGTTAGTCTGTTCAAATCTCCGAAAGATTCTGGGAAAGGAATCAATGGAATCTGACCACGATTCTTCATTGCCTCAAAACCATCTGCGAAGTTCTTGATACCAGCAGGGCAGTAACGAGGTGCATTGTAGATACGCTGCTTGAATCCTTCCAGAACTGTATCTTTCTCTTTATAGAACTTTGTCCACCATTCGTTAAGGTCTTTTACACCCTCTGGGTACTGGAATAACCGAACCTTTTCAATAGGTAGGATACCAGCAGCCTCTTTGGTAGCTTTAGCACCTGCTTCATCATTATCAAAGCACAAGTAAATCTCATCAAATGATGTGATGTACTGATAGTTGTCTTTGATAGACTTGATGTTTGCACCTGATGGGACAGATACGTGACAGTAATTCTTACGACGAGACTTATCTTTAATTGCTAAAGAAGTCATGTAGATTGCTGTAGCACATTCCATCTCACCTTCCCAGATGAACAGACGGTTGCCACCTTCTGGAGCAATCCATGAACCGAACATTGCCAGTTCACCTTTAATGTCTCCAACACCACCTGAAAAGTCTTTTAGCTTACCACGTAGGTGTTCTTTTGGATGGTCCTCTGGGTAACGGTGACGAACACGGTAGCCAACATGTTCTAGTTTGCCATCCTCATTACGTTTGTAAGTCGGATAGAAATGTGCATCAATTTCACCGTCACTGTCAATGTCAACCTTGATACCTAGACGTTCAAGAACTTTTGCAGGAATCTTCCTGTCTTTCAAGTCCATTGCTTCAAGGTTTTCTTTTACATCGTCTAAATCCATTCCACGGAAAGTACGGTTTTTATTATCTGAACCAGTAGAATAAGTGCTCACAATTTGTCCTTTATCAAAATCCCACTCTGGAAAACCTTTATTACAACTAAAGCAAGTCATCGAATAAGAATCATCGTCGTGATGGTAGATTGAACCAGCATCTGATGAACCACAACGTGGACATGCACAATGACCAACAAACTGACCAGCCTCTTTCAATTTACGACCTTTAGACATTAGCACCTCTTCGTTGTAGTTCTGCCTTCAATCCATTTTCAATCTTGTCCAGTTCATGAATCTCATCTGCAATCTCTTTCCTTCGTGATTCAACTCTCTTAAGACGTTCAATCATTACCTCATTGGAAAGAGATGAGAGTTCCACTAAACGATGGTCAATAACTTTGAAATTATCTTTTACTCTCATCTTCATTCTCTCTTTTAAATTTTCAGGATAGCTCTTAACTTACTTTCAAGGTCTGCAAGAGTACCATTATTATGGATAATGTCACGCGCATATTTGGTAGAAATCCCATTTTCTGACACATGTGATGAAACCTTATCCACATTGTCTCTTTTTACTTCAATCATTTGGTGCGCAAATCTGCTCAACCACTCAGCTTCAGAGTCAAACCTCAAGTCACTGATTAAAACAACACCTTCTTGATTTCTAAGTGAGCAAAGGTCAAAGAAATTCACCATTCGTTTTTCTAGGTCTTTAGCCCAGAACTTGTCACCCATAACTTTACGGATAACTTCAGTTCCCCAAATCTGTTGGATTTGTCTTGATGAGAATTTATACTTTTTACTAAATCCCAGACGAGTTAATAGAGTCGGTTTAGCAACCTTCTTAAGCTCCATAATTAATCGTCCAGTTAACTCTGACATAAGCTTGAAGTCAGTATGGTAACGTTCACCTCTGAAGGTAAACTCCATAGCTTCTGTAACTTTGAACAGAAGTTCAGAATATGATAAATCAAAAACCTGTGGGGTCTCTTTAGTTTCCCCATATAGGTCATTCCAAGTCAGGTCAAATATCTTTGATGCAGAGAGTTTAAGATTGTCTGCATAGGCCATTACTGCAACATTGTAGCCATACTCATCTTCTAAGATGTTCTTCACAATAGAACATGAGGTATCTTTTCCAGAACGTGCCTTTCCAGTAAATGCAATAATATTACTCATTCTGTCTCCCTTAATTACTAAAAAGCCCCCAACTAAGGAGGCTTGTAAAACTTATAATAACTCAGTGCAGTTGTTCAGTGGTAATCTGTGAGTGTTCTTTTTCAGCCATAGCTGCGATTTGCTTCACAAAATCGTCGCCAAAGTTAATGCGCAGTTTCTCTTCAATGATTGAAGCTCCAATGCTCACCAAAACATCATTGATTGCTTGCATACTGACACCACCAGTCATACTCTCAATGAACTCGATGGTTGTACCCATCATCTGTGAAAGCTGGATTAGTGCAACGATATTCATCATCGTAGAGATAGCTGGAATCATCAATGCAACTTTCACCTGTAGTGGTTCTATGTCAGCTACAGAATCATTTTTCACAGCTTCTTCCAAAGAATCTTTGGTTTGTTGGATAATCTCTTTGATTCGTGGGTTTAATTCTTCTACACCCCAATCAAGTTTTTCATACCGTGACAACTTCTCATTCATACGCTTCTCAAGAGCAGCCATAACAGCACTCGTTGAAGAAATTAACAGGTCAACTAGCGCATTATTATCTAAGAGCAGTAGCAATTCTTTTTCTTCAGATGTCATGGCAATATAGTCATTTTTCTGCATCTCCTTAAAGATGAACTCTGCAAGAGCATCGACACCTGCAACGATAGATGCTAAAGCAAGTGTTTTGTCACACAGCATCATATTAACCTGTTCTGCAAAAGCACCGTTATCAGACTTATCTTCAGGCAAGTTGTAGCTTGCAGGCATAAACTGTTCTGTGTAGTTATTTCCACGAAGAATCATAGCCATGCTTTCTACGGCATTGATTAAGAATGCTTCATCAACACCTTTCTCTTCAAGCATCTGTTCCACATTGATATTCATATTATTTCTCTCTCAGTTGGTTAAGTTTCTTTCTAGAACATTTTAAGTTTTCGGATGAAGAAAAGTCAAGTGTCTTTTCAGAACGTGGATAGTAATGTCTATCCCAAGAAGTTTCAACATCATTAATCAGTGACGCTAGATTACACAGGTCTGTACCACTTTGCAACCTCTTTTTAAGAGAATCTAGTAAAGCAACTGTGTCTTTAGCTTTACGTCTAGCTGTAGCAACATCTTTCATATGCTCAAATACAGAGCATTTTAAGTCATCTTCGTAGTCTTCAGACAACTCTATTTCATGTTGTATATCAACCATTCTCCTGTGATGGTGAGCATATTCCCGTTGAGCAGCAATGTCAAGTTCTTCCAACTTCTGCAAAGCCCTAACAAAGTCAGCTATGTCTGGGTGAACAAACATTTTCTGCATGTAAGCCTCTTTTAAGTAACTATTAAGTTTTAATCTTTTATCTTAACGTATTCTATACGTTATACTTTAAAGCTTTTTAAAAGCTATTAAATAATCTTTTAAGAGTTTTAAAGTATCTGTATAGTTAAACTGTTAAGTAACCTTTTAAGTAAAAACCCACTTCGCAAAGATTAACACCTTGTCAAGTACATTGTCAACTTGCTTTTTATAATTTTTTGCAGTAATGTATGAGGTTAATGATTTTAGAGGGAGTAAAAATGGAAAACGTAGATTTTAAAAACTTACATTTAGTTGGTGATACAGAAACTGATGGTTTACTCCTTGAGTTCACTAAAGTGCACGTAATGGCTTTCGCAGACTATAAATCTGATGATGAAGAGCCACCTGTATGGGTCTTTACGGATGAGCCTATCCTCGGTCACAAATACACCAAGTACATCAAGGGTGGGCTACGCGAAGGTATTGAGTTTGCGTTAAAGGCAAAACGTCTTTGCATCCATAATGGTCTCGGTTATGACTGGTGGGTTTTCAATCACATCGCACCCGATTTGTGGAACTTTGATAATCCAAAGTGTAAGCCGTGGAGTAATTTCTTTCAGGATTCTCTTATCCAGTCTCGTGTTCAGTGGATGGATAGACCAACTCCAAAAGGCTATAAAGGTGCTCATGGCTTGGCTGCATGGGGTGCTCGTGTTGGTGTACGTAAACCAGAGATTGAACATTGGGGTGTGTGGAATGCAGAAATCTTCACTCGTGTTGTAGAAGATATCCGTATTAACGCCAAAACTAAACGTGCACTGGATAATGAATACCTGAAGTTAAAGAAGTGTGGTATAGACACTTATGAAACCTATATGCGAGCTAAAGAGACATCTTTCTGGATGAGTCAACAAGCTATCAATGGTTGGAAAGCTGATAAAGAGCTTATGGAGTTCCATGTAAAGGAACTTGACAAGTTGACTAATGAGCTTGCTTCAGAAGTTGAACCACATCTTCCTCCAACTATTAAGACCAAAGGTAAAGTCACTGGAGAAGAGTTTGCAAAAGCTTGGAATGAGTATGTTGAAGCATTTGGTCACGCAGATGGACTGAAGAGAATTACCAAGTACCCTAAGACGAAGTACCGTCAGCAGGTACGTAACGGTGAGATGCAGACATACGAAATCAAACCATTTGGTAAGCCAACTACAAAGATTTTTAACATTGAAAAGAGAAATTGCTATACACCAACCAACTCTGTAACTGGTGAAGAGTACAAGGAAGGTTTTGTAGCAATGAAGGATGCTCGTGCAATTTGCAACGAGTTGAATGCAAAGATTGGTAAGAAATGCAAAGACTGGAAGCCAGTAAAAACTGTCAAGACTGTGAAGTACTATAACAGCCACGTTGTTAATCACTTTGAACTTGAGTCAAGTCGCTACACAGGATTGATTGACGCGCCATATACGCCAATTGAGTTTGAAGTTTCTCGCATGACTCAGGTAGCAGTTGTTAAAGACTACTTGAAATCAGTTGGTTGGATTCCAGATGACTGGAACTACAAGAAAGACTCTGATGGTCGCCCTGTCAAAGTTTGTCGTTTCAAAGACAATAAAAAGATGATTACAAAACATCCTAAGTGGCAGGAGATGGTAGAACGGTGCGGTTTGAGTTACGTTGAGCACGAAGGTGTCCAGTACATTGAGCATAATTGGTCTGTGAAGAAGTACACAGATTTGCTTGAACCTTGCTTAATCCGTACTTCACCAAAACTTACTGAGTCATCTTATGATACGATTGAAGGTGAACTTGGACAGAAGATTGCTAAGTACTATACTTTGATGCACCGACGCAGAACTATTGAGAACTCAAAGGATGATGAAAAAGGTTGGCTGAACCAGATTCGTCCAGATGGTCGCCTTAGTGCTGGTGCAATGGTGTTTGGTACTTCAACTGGACGTATGACACAATATGGTATTGTAAACGTACCATCTGGTGCTGCTGTCTATGGTGAACCAATGAGGGCGGTGTGGATTTGTGAGGAAGGTACTAACGTTGTCTCTGTCGATATGAACTCAGCCCAGCTAGTTCTGCTTTGTAACTTTATGGGTGATAAAGACTTCACCAAAGCGGTAACGCAAGGTAAAGAAGAGATTGAGTTCATTCGTCAAGAAGATGGGCGCTATTACTGCAAACATTTTGATGAGTACCTTAACCCAGAGATTGATAAGTACCTTCGCTATGACTCTGAGAATGACCTGTACGTTGTCTACTCAGGGACTGATGCACACACACTGAACAGTATTTACTTTAGCTTGAATGATGAGCAGGATATCTTGACTTGTCGAGCCACTCAGGATGAGAATCTTCTTCATGAGATTAGCAAGGGTCGTAAGAAAGCTAAGAATGGTATCTATGCACTACTGTTCGGTGCAGGTGATGAGAAGTTTGCTAAGACAATTAAAGCTGCAACTACTCAGGAAGGTGCACTGACTAAACAGACTTACTTTATTCGTTTGCCTAAAATTAAGAAGTTGCTAGATGACTTGGAAGCTGACTACAAAGCAACTAAAAAGGCACTTGAAGAGGTGTTTGGTAAGACTGCTGCAATCTCTAAAGGTGGTTTTGTAAAGGTTGCTGGAGCTTGGTTGTGGTGTAAATCTCCACACAAACTGTTGAACTATCTTTTGATGGGTTCAGAGGCTCAGATTCAAAATGAGGCAATTAACCTCGCTTGTCGTCGTATGATTGATGAAGGTTTGATGAAGTTGAATGGTCGTCAACCAGCTATTGGTGCTCGTTTACTCTGTGCATACCACGATGAAACAAGTTGGGAATGTCCAGAAAGTATGACGGCAGAGGTGAAAGCAGTTACTGACTGGTATTATGGACAAGCTTCTAAGAACTTAGGTCTTAAGAAAGAAACACTTGTCACAGGTACTGGTAAGGTTGGTAAAAGCTGGCTTGAAGTACACTAATTAGTATTGACAAGGTGCTCATGGAAGAGTACCTTATACAATATCTTATATAGGAGGTCACATGACACTTTCAGAGATTGAAGTTCAGCTACAATGTGCAGGTTATTCTCAAAAAGAGATTGAAGATATGCTTATTGTTATTTGCAGTGGTTCTAGAGTAAACCCTGAAGTTCTGCGTATAGTAGATATCTTTATTGCTGGAGGCAAAATCGCAAAAGACAAGACAGGCTACTTAAAAGGTGAGCGTGTAGATATTGAGAGTTTACTATGAGCCACCGTGGAAGAACCCATGCAGCGATGATGAAAGGTGCTTCAAAGGGAACCATCAAGAATCGTAAGCAGAAGTTGTTTGAGAGAATGAACAGATTAATTGACAATTCATCTCTTTCAGGTTCTGAGAAGGTTTTCTTGAAAGGTAATCTGAAAAGCATTGCACAAGAACTTATTGACATTGAGTATTGGAGACACCAAAAATGACACTTGCAGACGTTATCCAACAACTTCATGATAACTGCTATACTCCAGAGTTGATTCAGGAGATGCTTATTGTAGTGATGCCTAGTAAGTTCGTAAAAGGTTTTAATAATGACTCTTTAAGGTCTGCGCATATCCTTATTGTTGATGGTAAGATTGCAAAAGACCGTACTGGAGTCCTTAAGGGTGAACGTATTAACATTGACTTACTCTTTTAAGGAGAAGATATGCAAGTCCTAATAAACTACGTCTACTGTTATGATGTTGTTCACTCCACTACAACCGTAGCTCAACGTAATCCAACCGTCCCACGAGAAGGTGAGTTGGTGCGCATTGATGGTTGGACCTACACTGTGGAAAGCATCATCCATAAGTTTGATGTTGCTGATGATATGCAAGTGATTGACGTAGAGATTGGTGGTAAGAGGAAATGAATAAAGAAGATAAGCATAAAAATGCTGTACGAACTCCTGATGGGAAGGTTCAATCCTTCATCCTGACAGTTGATGGAAAACCTTTTCGTTGCCACTGTGGAGCAAACTGTTTTCATAAACCAGATAAAAATGACTTAGAGCTTTACGCATGTAATGCTTGCAACACTTGGTATCACTCAGAGGAATAAAATGACAACACTGTACAAACAAAATAAAGACGGCTCTTTCAACGTCTGGTCATGTGTTGCTGTAGGTGACAAAGTTATTACAACCTACGGTAAAGAAAATGGCAAGATGATGTTTGAAGAGTATACAGCAGAACCTAAAAACATCGGTAAAAAGAATGAGCGTAATGCTGAACAGCAAGCTCTCTTTGAAGTTGCTGCTAAGTACAAAAAGCAAGTTGACCGCAAAGGTTATGCTTACACAAAAGAGTCTGCACAGAATACTGAAAAGGCAGGTGTACAGCTTGCTCATGATGCTGCAAAGGTTAGCCACGCAAAGTATTTGAAGTTCCCTGCTGATGCTCAACCAAAACTTGATGGTGTACGTTGCAGAATTTCAAGAGATGCTGATTCAGTTAGTTTCACAGCTTATTCTCGTGAGAATACTGTTTACAACGTTCCAGTAGAACTAATTCCAGATTTGCTTTTGTTGCTTAAATTGCATCCACAAGTTGAAGACTTTGATGGAGAGATTTATGCTCATGGTTGGGACTTAGAAGATATTGTATCCATGATTAAGAATGCTGACAATCCAGACCGTCACCTTCTTAAATTCTACTGGTATGATATCTGTGACAATTCAAAATCTTGGCCTGAGCGTCGTGAAGTTATTGATAGTTCACCTATTGTTGAGCTTGGGGATACCTGTAGAGTGGTTCCTGTACAAACTATCCGTGTAAATTCTTGGGAAGAGTTTGATGAAGCCCATGATAAGTGGGTTGAAGCTAAGTTTGAAGGTGCAATGTACCGTTCAATCTCTGAAGACTCCTTCTATGAGTGTTGTCACCGTTCATACTTCTTGATTAAGCACAAGAAGATGCACACTGAAGAGTTTAAAGTGACTGGAGTAAAGACTGATAAGCGGGGTCATGGTAAGTTCGTTGTAGAGACTCTTCCTAACGTCTTCGTAGATGTCTCATGGAAGACTACTCATGAGAAGAAACAGTATCTTGCTGAACATCCTGAAGAGTTTATCGGGAAACCTTTAACAGTTCAGTTCCAGAAGATGACTCGTAAGGGTTCTTTACAGTTTCCTGTTGGGTTAGTTATTAGGGACTATGAATAGTGAAAAGAGAGATTATCAAGTTTACAAATCCGGGTAGTTGTTGTCCGGTTCATGATAAGTATCCTAGTAATACTTACAAGAATAGGCGCTCTGTTAAGAAGAGGTCACTCTTTATTAAGAAAGAGCACAGGCATGTGAGGCGGGTCGTTAAGCAAAATCTTCATAAAACTTTATTAGAAAGTTGTTGACATAGAAAATTTGGTGAGTATACTGAGCAGCATAAACCAACGGGTACTCACCAGCATCACTTAAGAGTCTTTCTAAGAGGGTTTTTAAGTGATGTCCGGTCGGGTGAGGTAGGGTTAAGTATTGTCCGGTACGGTCGGGTAAAGTACGGTACGGTAAGGTAAAGCAGGGTATGGGTAGTTAATCGGAGCTACATTAAAATTCGATTACATCACTTAAGAGTCTTTAAATTATACTCAATAAAGTATCTCATAGGGTTTTTAAGTGATGTTTGGCAAGGCAAGGCGCGGCCAGGTGAGGTATGGTCTGGTGAGGTATGGTAAAGTCTGGGTGGATGGTAGTAGCCACATTAAAAATCTACCAAGTTTCTAAAGAGTCTTCTGTTGAGGGTTCTTTACAAACAACTTAACAATCAACTAAAGTGTGGAGCTAAATGCTATGAAACTGTTAAATATCAAAATCACTGGGACTCGTCCTTTCCTGAGCCATGCAGATACTCTGTCAGACCCATTAAATCCTCTGACAAAATATCACAAGTCTCTGTCCAGTAAACGTAAAAAGACTGACGAAGACTATGCACTCTTAGCAGAAAGCCAACTGGTAACTTCTTGTTACTACGATGAGCAGCTAGGTTTTGTTATGAACGGTGAGATGATTGAGGCTTGTATCAAGTCTGGTGCAAAACTCAACAAACTTGGTAAGGTAATTGACCGAGCCATTATGCTGACAGATGTAGTCTTCCCAATGACTATCAAGAACTGTCCAGCAAACCCACAAGAACTTGCTAAGAATCCAGACTTTATCTATGCTAAGTCTGTTAAGATTGGCACAGCACGAGTTATGAGCTACCGTCCAATCTTCCGTGACTGGTCTGTAGAGTTCGGTTTGATGTTCGATGAAGAGCAAATTACCAGAGAAGAACTCATTATGGTTCTGGAAAATGCTGGTAACCTTTGCGGTGTAGGTGATTGGCGTCCACGCTTTGGTCGTTTTTCTGTAGAAGTTATTTCAGAAGGTAACGTTTAATTATGAATACAAAAGCATTAGCAGCAAAGTTTAGTTACGGTGACACTGTATCACATTCTGAGATGGATACCTTCTTAGGTATTGTGAAGCCAACTTATCAAGGTGACATTGTTAAGTACGAAGATGAAATGAAGGCTTATGCACTTACACGTCTAAACCGACTTGAGAAGTTTATTGAGAAGCTTCTTAAAGAAGAGAAGATTTATCTGGTTGCTTCAATGGGTGTTGGTTATCGTGTGGTTGAGCCTAAACATCAAGCAACTATTGCAAAACGCAAAATGTCTGGTAAGATTGGTCGAGCTTTAAAGCAAGCCACTCAAGCGATTGAGAATGTGAACACTATGGCACTTAGTCATCAAGAACGTTCACGACTAATTGAACAGCAAAACCATTTAGCTGCTATGAAAGCTAACATTAACAAGCAACGTAGAAAACCTTTCTAAGTTGACTAGGTAGCCTCTTCGGAGGCTCCTTTTTAAAAGGTCTTTAAGAGGGTCTTTTAATAAGGTGAGGTACGGTTATGTCAGGTCTGGTACGGTGCGGTTAGGCAAGGTCTGGTAGGGTAGGGTGAGGTTTGGTAAAGTGCGGGTAGTTAATCGGAGCTACATAAAAATTCGATTACATCACTTAAGAGTCTTTAAATTATATTCGATAGAGTATCTCATAGGATTTTTAAGTGATGTTTGGTATGGTACGGTTCAGTGGTGTATGGTTTGGTTCGGTGGTGTAAGGTGTGGTCCGGTAAGGTATGGGTAGTTAGTCTCAGCTACATTAAAATGAGACTTACATCACTTAAGAGTCTTTGAAAAGGGTTTTTAAGTGTTGTGAGGCGAGGTACGGTCGGGTATGGCTATGTCTGGTATGGTTTGGTATGGAAGGATGGCAGTAGCCTTATAAAAAATCTGCCAAATAAGCTATAAAATCTGTTGACAAGCCAGGTGTTATAGCTTATTTTTATACTCAATGTAATACAAAATTTAATATAACTTTGAGGTCATTATGAAAAAGATTTTATTAGCTGCTGTAATGGTTATGGCAATGAATTTACCAGTCAATGCAACAGAACTCCCAAATGTGGACTTATCAGGTGTTCCAGAAGATACTTGTCAGATTGTTAAAGGTGTTGCTCTGGCTAATGGTGAGTTACTTAAACCAATCTCTGAAGAGTCTTTAACAGAGATGACTGATAAGGTAACTGACTATCAGTATCGCGTTCTTGCAGAGTATTTCCTGCAATCTGCAAACATTAAAGAGAAGCACCCTGACGATATTGATGTACAGGCTATGCTCAATCATCGTATCCAGTTTAAAGAAGATTTGATGCAAAAAGCTATGTATGGTGTTGAGTATTTCTTAGAAAACAGAAGCTGCACAGGTATTTGATATGGCTCTTAAAAAGTTACATCCCAGAAGCGGCTATGGTAAGATAATTGACGATACAGACGGCTTTACAGTCTTTACAGTTATCTGTCAAGATGATTCACAGATTGAAAAAGCTCTTGACGATTATCTTAACGATGAACGTGAAAAGGTTAGGGCTACAAACATAGATTCATTGATTGACACTTCACGTAAACGGAAGAAGAAAGATGAATGAGAATTTTGACCCTTATGCTCCACAAGATGATTGGGAGGCTAACAGAGAGGCTGAAATGGAGAGTTATATTTGTCCAATGGATGTAGACGAAATGAGAGACTTCGTTGCACATCGTTTTAAGAGAGAGATTAAATCCAGAGGTCTTTCTCAAGAGCAAGTTGCTAAAATTTGTGGTATCTCTCAGGCTCGCGTATCCAACATAATCAATCTCACTGGTAATGTCTCTCTTGAGTTTATGTTGGAAGTATGCGAAAAATTTGGTGTTAATTTTAATTTAAGGCTGGCAGATTAATATGAAACGTGAAAACATTATCCACTCTGAAAATTTCGCATTAGGCTTTTATGGTGTACCTACTCACCTTGAAAAATATTATGGTGTGAAGATTCTTTCCAACCTCATTATGGCTTACAAAGATGGTAAGATTAAGCATACTGAGAAGAAGCGAGTTATGGGCTATATGGCTGTAGGTTCAGCAATCTCTAACATTAAACTGGAAACAACTAGCAGTCAGATTGTAAAAGACCACTTCATCAAAGAGCTTTACCACAATCTTGATGGTGTAGATGTTCAGGCTGTTTGGCTGGATGTTGATGGTCACAACTACACAAGTTTTGTTTTCAAAAACGACGACATTAAGTGTCTGTTCCCATAATAGGTGATTAACTATGATTGATATCTACTTACAAGATGCTCATGCAGATTTCCTTAAAGAGATGCTTAAAAAGTTTATGGCTTCACAGTATGAGAATGAAGCATCTTTTAAAATAGTTACATGTGGCGATGAAGCTGGTTTTGTTGAGATTGAACATGAAGGTACTGGAAAGACTGTTTGTAAGCTACCTGATAGTATGTTCTCTAATACATTCTTAACAAAGACTAGTATAAATGTTAAGCTTGTTCCCCAGATTGAAACATACTCTGGTACAGATTACCCTAAAGGGTTTAAGTCACTGATGAAGTACTTCTTGGATGACTTTGTGGGTAATCTTCTGAGGGAGGTAAAAGAAAGTCGTACAATATTAACTGTAGAGAACATCGGAGGAGCTATCAGGATTACTTCTGACCGCTACTCAATGAGCCTCTTCGACTTCGTCCCTAAGAATTTTGATGGTATTCTGGATGAAGAAGATGACTGTGTAGACTTTATATTGGTTCTTGAACCAGTTTTTGAGGTTAAATAAATGAAAATTGAACACTGCTATGAGTCTGATGGAACACCTATCCGATGCCCACATTGTGGGTGTACAGACTTGCAAGGTGAGGTAAGTGAAATAGTCAACGGTCACATTGCTGAAGAAAGTACCCGATGCACAGGGTGTAATGAAATTATCGCTTTCTGGGCTTATGGTTCATACCAACCTACACCACACTTAATCTACCATAGCAATAAAGCTGTGAAGATTGTTATTAACTGGTTTATTAAGAAAGGATTTACAAAATGATTAAATTAATCTTTGCAAGTGGTGAAAACGGAGAGTTTGGTACTCCAACTGGTATGCCGTGGCCTCGACATAAGCAAGATATGCAAGAGTTTAAGAGACTCACTAAAAACAACTTAGTAGTAATGGGTAACGAGACTTTTAAGACTCTGGGTAGTAAACCTTTACCAGAACGTGCAAATCTTATCTTAACAAACTCTGTACCATATTTAGGCATAGACTTTGACAAAGATGATATAATGTATGCTAAGGCCACTAAAGAGTCATTTGGAGCATTTTTGAAGTATCTTGATAGCTCTATTGATGAAGATGTTTTTGTAATTGGTGGTGCAGGTGTACTTGTTAATGCTTTACCATATGCTGATGTAGTGTTCCATACAGTTTTCCATAAAGTTACTGAAGAGGTCACTGTACATTTACCTTTTGAAAACTTCTTCGATAAACTGTATGATAGTCGTGTATTTGCAAAGGTGCAGTCAAGACCCTCAGACGATGGTAAAGCAACCTTTGAGATTTATGTTCCACAAGTAAAAGGACACTTTTAATATGTCACAAGCAGATACAAGCTACAAAAATATACTGAACCATGTTTTGTCAGTCGGTGAACTGCGTACTACACGAACTGGAGATGTTATCTCTGCATTTGCTCCACCTAAGTTTCGTTTTGATATGCGTACTGGTTTCCCACTATTAACATCTAAACAGGTGTTTACACGGCAAGTTATTGGGGAAGCTTTATGGTTCCTGAATGGTGAGAATAAACTTGGCGAACTTCGTTACCGCACTTGGGGTGAAAATGATGGAGAGCGTTGGACAATATGGTCAGATGATTTTAAACGCTGGTTAAGTTCTAATTATTCTTCTGAACAAGATTGGTTAGAAGATGCAGGTGGAAGAATCTACGGGGTTCAGTGGAGAAACTTTGAAGGTCATAATGGTTGTGTTGTAGACCAGTTAGAGACCTTAGTAACGAAGATGAAGGGTGATATTACAGACCGCTACATGCTTGTTAATGCTTGGAATGCAGCAGATATTGCAGCAAATTCAATGGCTTTAGCACCTTGTCATGTTCTGTTTCAGATTTATATCACTAATGAAGGTGAAGTAGATTTGCAATGGTATCAGCGTTCTGTAGACACATTTTTAGGGCTTCCATTTAACATTGCGTCTTATGGTTTTATTCTGGAAGTTCTTTGTAAGATGACTGGATACACTCCACGGTACTTGATAGGTGTCTTTGGGGATACTCAGATTTATCATAACCATATGAAGCAGGTTTATGAACTGATGAACAATGAAGAGTTCCATGCACCAACTTTTGAGATTGGTTTACCACTTAACACTTTAAGTGACTTAAAACATCTCACTGCAAGTGATTTTATCGGTGGCATTAACAACTACCAACATGCAGGAAAGATTGAAGCACCTTTATCAGTAGGTAAGTAAAACAAAAAGGCTCCTTTTTACGGGAGCCTTAAATTTTATTTTCCAGTATTCTTTGTGTTCTTTTCAGTAATAGCTTGCAAGGCTGATACCGATTGAGCCAGATTGTTCACACTGTCAGAGAATTTATCAAGAGTTTTAGTAAGTTTTGCATTCTCACCCTTGACATTCTCTAACTGAACTTTCTGGTTCTCCATCCCTAACTGAAGCAGTCTCATGTCAGACTGTAAATCACGAATAGCTGAGTAATTAGATTTACTGTAATTATCTAGCTGCTGTAACTTTGTTGTGACAGACACTTCTTGCTTACCATCCGAAACTTGCATGGTGGTATACATCCCAATAACACTAAAAATACCAACTACAATTGCACCAATATTATTTTTAAAAGCTTCCTCTAGCCACCTCATTTATTTCTCCCCCTTAAAAGCTTTTTCTAAGTTATCTACGAACTCATCATCAATAGGTGTGTCTGTTTTACTCGCAAGGTATCTTGCAAGCCTAAAGAACACTTTCTCAATCATGTATTCACTTAGAAGGGATAAAATGAGTTTCCAGAAGAAGCTACCTAGATTTTTTAGAAGAATTGCTAGGATTGTAGGCATTTAATCACCTCATCAGCCAAGATGGTGAGAATACCCATAAAGAATATTAACACCATCTTAACAATCAGTCAACAAGGGATTAAGCAGTTCTTACCCAAGCCATTAACTTGTAGAACTGGTTAGTAACACTAAATGCTGAACCAGAACCTGTGCTACCAGTGTTACCACTAACTGTGTGGCTGTGAGCACCAATACCTACAGAGTGGGAATGGTCGCCAGCACCACTTGTAGTACCAGACCAAGTGTGTGTATGGTTACCAGTTGTGTTAGTGTTAGGGAACTTGTTATCAGTTCTGTCAAGCCAGTCAAGAGTTCTTGTCTTATTGTTACCAATAGTGGTATAACCGTACTGAGCATCACCACCATTAACCAATAGCAGACCTAAGTGGTGAGCGTGGTTACCAGCAGCACTTGTTGTACCACTTACAGAGTGAGTATGACCACCAGTACTATTAGTACCCTTCGTACCATAATCAAAAGATGAAGTGGTAGCAGAGAAACTGTGAGTGTGTGATGGTAAGTTACCAACAGCCAACGTCACAGAATCTGAACCACCAGTTGTAGCAACATCTGAACCGTTTGCTGCTGCGATTCTGATAGTTCTACCAACACCATTGTTCAGGTACGTCCAAGTTAGACCAGGAAGTGCTGTATTAGGGTTAACATTACTGTTAAACCACGTTACAATACCAACTGGGTAGATTTTATTAAGGTCTGTAGAGTCACTTACTGCCTGTGCAATCTTCTGGTCAGTCTCAGCTTTAGTGTATGCACCGATATCTGAAGGTGTTGGTTTCAAGAGACTAGTATAATAATAAGCAATTGTCCCAGCAACATAGTCAGATGGAGCACTGTCAGATGTCTCTGGGGTTTCAAACAGTTGTACTGTTGCATTATCTGATGACTGAACCCTAGCTGTCGTAGCATTTTGGTAGTTACCAGTTTTGCAATAGATGTCATAATTATCACCAGATGTATTAACATAGCCAACTTCAAGTACAGTACCATTCGGTGAGTTTTTCCAAGCTACAACATTTAAACCTTTTGGTTTGTTATTCCCTGTTCTAAGAACAATTTCCGTTTTACAGGCTTGTTCAGGTGAATTATAGTTGAACCCAGACCCACCAAACCACTCAATTACTGCTGTTGATGTTGCTTGTGGCATGGTGACAGTAGCAATTTTAGACCATTTAGTCGTACCGCTGATGTTAAACCCAGTGCTCCTTACTCTTAGATACCTATTATCTGCTGATGACTTGTTATAGTATCGACCATCAATGTTAGTCCAATCAGAAGGTTGAACTTGACCAGTGATAGCAAAACTCTTGTTAGCCACAATTACTGATGGTTCAAGGGCAATTTGAGTGCCAGAGAAGCTGTTGTTCCAAGTAACCACGTTAGAGTTGTTTCCTCCTACACCAATCCACCATCTAGAGGTGTGTGTGGTATCAACACCACGGATATACAAAGGCTGATTTTGTGTTAAATTCTTTACAATCAACCCTTCATTGTTAGCAACAATAGTTTGTGTATTCGTGAAAGTGTTAGACACATTAATCTTAGCAAGATTACTCAAAGTGGCTGCTGGAATATATCTAGAGTCAATGTTAGTCCAATCAGAAGGTTGAACTTGACCAGTAATCCTCAAAGTTTTATTAAAGCTTGCCGTCTCAGACAACTCTAAAACCGTATCACTAGTGTAGTTATAAAGTTTAATCTCTGTCCCCGAACCACCTTTACCAACAAACCACAAGTTGGAGTTTTGGTCATCCCTACCTAGAATATATAATGGTTTGTTAGCTGTTAGACTCTTAAGAATGACAGGGATATCTGAGTTAAATACAACATCTTTTTTAAATGTATTAGCACCATAAAGAACATTACTAGCATTTAACTGTGCAAATCTCTGATTAGCTACTGTCTGAGTAAAATATCTAGCATCTAAGTTAGAGAAATCTGAAGGTTGTACCTGACCAGTGATTGCTAAAGACTTATTAACAGAGATATTACTCGCAACAGTCAAGACTGAGTTGTATTTGTTATTGTACAGCTTTACTTCATCAGAGCCATTACTACCGATACCAACCCACCATCTAGCCGAACCATCTAAGTTCACACCCTCAATATATTGTGCATTATCTGTCTTTTGGTTTCTAAGGCGAAGTAAGTTAGCATCACCTTGAATGTTCTGAGTTCCAGAGAATGTGTTTGTGACAGCAAGTCTTGCATACCTTGCATCATTCTCTTCATTAGTTCTCATCCCAAGCTCATTAGGGCTTGGCTTATTCAAAGTATGGTAAACAGTTGCTGACCTTGAAGCATCTACAACAGTTAGTTTAAGACCATTAGCATTGATTTTAAAAGACTTTAAAACATCCCCAATAGTAATCTCAGAAGAACCTGTTGGGTTAAATACTACCTTACCACCATAAAGTAACTTAACAATCCCTAAGTCACCCGTCATAGTACTACCAGCAATCTGAACAAATCTTTCAAGTTTAAAAGATGCTAAGAAGTCTTGATAGGTCATTCGACGGTCTTCATCACCAAGCATTTCAGGTCTCTTTTTAACCCTGACATGAAGAAGGTCATCTGAACGGATTGTATCGATTGAGTTTAATTCACTCAACTTGTAATCTGCCATTATAAATTTTCCTCTTAAAAGGGGCTTGATAACCCCTGTAAAGAAATTAAGCTGTTCTCTGCCATACATACAGTACGAAGGATGGCTGCTCAATGTTGAAAGCTTGTCCACCACCGACACTATTAGTGTTCCCGTTATGTGTATGCTCAGAAGAAGAAACAGTCACAGTACCATTGTGTGTATGCGAACCAATACCAACTGTGTGGCTGTGAGCACCAATACCCACTGTATGACTGTGGTTACCAGTCGTGTTAGTGGTAACACTAAAAGAGTGTGTGTGTGCACCAGCGACTTCACAGACAGCATCTGCTGAGTACCATGATTGGTCATTCCTTGTAGACCAAACCATTGCAGGTCTTTCCGATAGACCACCACCTGCTTCATAGGTCAATCTGTGGTTGTGAGCACCAGCAGCACTTGTTGACCCACTGCCAACGTGATTATGGTTACCAGTTGTGTTAGTGGTCTTAGTTCCATAGTCAAAAGAGTTGGTAGTCTTAGTCCCATAGTCAAAAGCTGCAATTGAAACAGTTGCATTATGAGTGTGACCACCACCACTGAGAGACACGGAGTGTGAGTGTTGAGGCATGTTATTAACTGACAAAGTGACAGTTGAAGCACCAAATACAGAACCTGCTGGCCTTGTATCAGAGTCATAACCAACCAATGCCCTACCTTTTGAAACTAACTCCCAAGTACCTCCACAAATCAAGTATGTAGAAGGGTTTGCAGAGTTCATAGAAAGATGGATAGTACCTACTGGATAAGAAGCCTGAACAGCCTTGTACAAGTTATTTACTGCTCTTGCTGTAGCATACTTATCTGCATCTTCGTTATACAGATTAGATGTTGTCCAGTTCTGAACATTACTTAAACCAACCTGTGCCTTAGTTGTATTGTGTGGGTTACTCTTGTCCTGAATATGTTGCTGGACAAGGTTATTAACCTCTTCTGAAGACATAATCTGTAGATTTGCTCTTGCCTCAGCTACATTAACAATATCTGATAAGTTATTTGCAGCAACTAACTGAAGAGCATTAATAACATTATCTAAACCAATTTGTGTCTTAGTAACACCATGAGGGTTATTTCTTAGGCTTGCGTGTGGAGCAAGTAATTGCTCAAGAGTACACCTCTTATCCTCAATACCCTGCTTAAGATGGAAGATATCACTAAGGTCAATTGGTAAGGCTGCTTGAGGCAAGGCACTAATTTGAATTTCACCTACTGCCATTATTAAGCTCCTACAAATTCATAAGTATAAAGATTTTTTGTACTTGTTGATGCAGTACCTGTTTCGGTCTTAATAAGCTTCCATCCATTAGCCACTAAATCTGGTTGCGCAGTGGCAAAAGACCTCACCTCACCAACAGTACCATTTGCTTTCTTCAGGAGATAGTTTAAGATATAGTTAAACCATTGGCGACCCATCGGTTCACCTCTTAATAAACCAGTTGCCTGAATTTCTGGTGGTGGTAATACTTTTAGCTGGTTACCGTCAGCATCTACTTCATCTGTAGACCAATTTAAAAATGCCATTAAGAACTTCCTTCTTGCTGTGATTTATCTTTTCTACCTTTGATGATTTGAGCTACTTCAGCCATAACACCATAATCACCACCTGCTACAGTTTCTTTACCAACGATGTAGTTATCTGTAGCGTTATAATTTTTATTAACTTTTAAGTAGTCTACTGAGCCACTATTAGCTGTTCTATCAATTTTGAAATAAGCATCTCTTACGCCAGCATCTGCTAAACTACCTAGTAAGTTCTTCTCTAAAGAACCACCTGTATTATTTGTAACCAGACCCTTGTTAGCCTCTGTAACAAACCAGTTATCTTTATCATCAACAATTGCTAAAGCTGAGTCAGCGACTTCTACAGGTGTCCAAGCAGTCCCATTCAGAGTTACATCTCTTAGAATAACTGCTGAGCCAATAGTCGTTGCAGAAATTTTTGCTAATGTGTATGCTGTATCAATAACATTATTTCTCGTATTAACTCTGATTACAAGTCCAGCAGTCATAGGTGTGATATGCTCAAAAACCTGTGAAAATGTTGCATTATAAAGTGTCATAATAGCTTTTTGCAAAAACGTAGGAGTAGTATCAGAGCGTCTTAAGAAAATCTGAATATAAAGCATTGCTCTATATGTTTCATCGTCGGCACCAAGTGGTCGTGGAACTTTGATTAATGCACCAATATTGTCAAGTTGCTGTCCAATAGCCTTCCTGATATTCCTTTCAGTGTGCATTTGCCATGAAACATCTTCCAATGTTTGCAACTCATCAGTAATAGCTTTCAGTAAACTTGTATAGATGAATTTATCTTTAAACTGTGTTACAGTTCTTTCATCGAGAGTCTTATAGTAAACGTCATCAATTTTCTGAAACATTATCACTCCTTAGTAATGGTGTACTGGCTACTTTCCCATACAGTGTATTGGTCACCATCAACAGTAATTCTTGCTGTAGTGTACTGACCATCACTCGGAGGTACTGACTGGCTATTGGATAGTGCTACTTTGATTTCATTAATCTCAATACCCTTAATGACATTATAAATATACCCATAGATTCTATTAGGAATAACATCATTACCAACTTTCAAAGTTCTACCATAAGCGTTAATACCCTGAATAATACTGTCTCTGATATCTTCTTCTGGAATTGTCAAGCTTTCTTCGTTATATAGAGAGTAAGATACTTTTACAAAAGCATACTTAGGTGTTGGCCTACTGAAGTAAATATTATGAGATAATCCACCTAAGTCATAAGCTGTCCCAAAGATAGACCCATAAGCGCGAATACCAGCAGGTTTAGTGTCCCAGATTGCTTGAGCAACATTATCATTTTGACCACCAACTACAACAATCTTGAAAGATTTTGGTGGAAGTCCTTCTGAGCTTGTCTCTTCAGTATCATTTTCAACACCTGAAGCGTCTGATACACCCTGAACCCTCTTCACAGCAGCTACGATTGCATCCAGAGTACCGACACCAGTAACTGACAAGGATTCTAAATATCTCTGACGAAGTTCTGTATCAGTTTCTTCATTTCTACCTGTTGTCAGGTCATAACGGTTATATACACTGTCAAGACCATCTACGGTTGTTTCGATTTCGATAAGTGTCCCAGCTAATGCAGGGATTGCACCAAATTCCTCAGCAACAACATCATGGATAGTTGTAATTTTTGTGAATGTAAGGAACGTGGTAGCAGTCACCACCATAGGGTTGGTTCTTGCAATAATATCACCTTCATCTTTATAAACTCGTAATGCTGAACCGTCATTAATAACTTCGGCTTTTGCTACGATACCACCATTGATTGCATCGGCGAGTTCAGTTAATAGCACTGTGATTGTATCTGAAGACTTGGGCTGATAAGAGAAAATAACGTTATCAATAATAATAACATAATTTGCATCAGTTCGTAAAGAGTTAACTTCAAGAATAGCCTCAACACAGTATGAGGGAGTTAATGTAATGTTTGAAACTGGATAGAAGATATTCCCAGCAGTACTTCTTAATCTGGTTGTAGACGGAATTGTTGCACCTGTTGTTCCAGTAAACTCTACTTGACCTCTTGTAGCTTGAGCAACATATCTATACACAGCGTTTAAAGCTGTAATATCATCAAGGTTAAAACCTTCAGCTTTATCAATCGTTCCACCATCATAGATTTCTGACAGAATTTCATGGGTGTCTGCTAAAGACCTTGCAATTGAAGCTAGGAAGAGACCTAGCTGGCTATCCTCAGAAACGTCAAGGTTTGGTGAAATATCTCTAAGAAGTCTTGATTTGATATTATCAAAAATTTCCTGATATCTTAGAGTTTGTAATCCTGTTGTAGTTAATCCTGCCATTAGATATTAACCTCTTGCGTAATGTCTGTTAAAATATCTGTTGTAGTAGTTGCATCAAAATTAACAGTCACTTTTCTTTGAGCATTATCCATTGAAGACGAGTAGTTATAGATATTAGATACATCTCTTGTTTCAACAAGGTAAGCTTTCATATAATTATCAAAGATAGAAGTTTTCTGTTTAAATTTGGCAAGTTGTAAATATGGGAATCCAGCAGATGTGTTAAAGAAGACTTCACCAGCCCTTAAAAGGCATCTGATATGGAGTCTTTGAGCAACCTGAGTAGCTTTATCATCTTCTGGGATAATTCTAATTTGGTTACCAGTAATCTTTAAATCACCATGAGCCACATACACTGAATCTGAACCTAAAGTGGCAACATAGTCACCACCTAGATTTAATGCAAAGTCTGTTTTCATTATTGTGCCTCTGTAGTATCAGCCTCACCAGCAGGGTCTGTCCAGTAATAATGGTGTGTGTGTTCATTAAAGCTCACACCAGTCGTGTCACTGATAAAATCTGAACCATGCACTTCTTCTGTTACGTACAAGTTTTTAGAGATGTGTACATCACCTTCAAAGTAGAAGTTGCCATCATCAGTAACTCTTAGCACAGAGTCACCGAAATGTAGTCTAACTGCTGTTGGGTCTGGTTTAAAATTCTGTGTTCTTGTGCAGATGCCTACGAAAGCTACACAGTCTGAAATATCATGTGTCCTTCTCATGTTTGTTTCCATCTGAACATTCTTGTCATTGACAACGAAGTCCTCTAAAGGTAACATTGAGAAAGCTAACCAGCATCTGTCATTAGTTTTTACGGGGAATGTTAAAGATGCTCCACCACCACTTGGAAATTGAACAGGTACACCAGTAATCTCTGGCATAGGTAAACCGTTAATAGAGTAAAGTGGCTTAACAGTGGCTGTTTGAGTCTTTGAATCGAAAGACTGAATAATGGCTGGTAAACCAGTATACAGTTCTTTTCTAAATTCATCAAGACATTCTGAAACATACCCAGACATTCTAGTAACTGGTGACTTCATTATTCCACCTTCTCTAAATCTAGTTCAGTTGTCCAAGCACCACCAGTAAAATCAAGATTATGAGAAAGACCTTTTACTCGATACTGACCTTCAAAATCTTCACTTTCCCTAATAGTGACATTATCACCCATCTTAATTCTCCCGTCTAAATGGATTTTGCAACGAACTCCAGTTTTAACTTTAATAACTGTCTTATTCTCTTTTTTAAGAACCTTTCTAGTTCTTCTGTAGTAACCTTGCAAAGAATCAATAACGTTATATGGGTAAATTTCCCAAGAAAGTTGTCTAGCCTTAGCGTTAAAAGGAACTACTCGGATTTGCTTGTTAAATGTATACCAACGTAGACTACTTTCTTCACAAACCTTTGTAAGTGCCTCTGCAACACTTCCCCAAACACTAAAACCATTCTTGTAAGTGTAACCATCAATACTTGAAAGGTCTTCATCAATAAGTGAGAAGCCTAATCTATTGACTAAATCTCTAATCACGCTTTTACGTGTTGTCCCTGCTTTATAAGAAATTGATGTCTTAATCGTGGTTCTTTCCATTTTATCATTGGAACAGATAACCTTTGTAATCATATCAACACCACGCTTATATGTATAAGCATACTCGATAGTGCCTAGATAGATTAATGGTAGGTTATCATATTCAATAATCAGGTCACCATTTGCATCCCTTTTAAAACCAGTAGTGTAACCTGCTCTGAGCATAACTGTTGCACCAACAGTTTTGAATTTGGCTCTCATCTCTTTATTAAGGTTGTAGATTTCAAAAGTGGTGTCATCGGAGGTTACTTTATTCTTCTGAGACGTATAAGACACATTACAAGTGAATTGTAAGTTGTCGAAATATTCCATTTGCATAGAATCTTTAGCATGGCTTGTAGGTTTATCATTAAAGGCTGTAGTTTCACTACCTACAGCCAATTGATAGCACCTAAAAGAAGCCCCAGCAGTGCTATCTTTTACAGACATTATAAGTTCTCCATTAATCTCATATCTTCTTGAGTGTAATAATTAAGCTCAAATGCCTTTTCTCTTCCGAAGTTATTTCTGGTAGGTTGTAAATCAGTACCATACATTCGTTCAACAAAAAGCTCTCCAGCTAATGAAGGAATTACATAGCGTCCTGTGATTGATTGGTCTGCAAGGCATTTCTTTTCATGTAATAATACATTACCATCAACATCAGATAGCGTCAAGAACCATCTGTCAAGCCTCTCTTTATACTTTAATTCAATTACAAAGACAGTGCCATCCAGAGTTACAGTTTGTGTAGACCATTCTGTATCAGGAACAGGAATATATTGTGACATTAATAAGTCCCCTTTTTATTCGGATTCACTGAATGCTTTTGTAATGCTTTTCCATCTCCAGCAGTTCTGTTTAATGCTGCTCCGGCATTTCTCTCAGCCTCTTCACTGAATGTAGTAACACCTTTTCTTGTCTTTGCAGACATCGAACATTTTGCAAGAGCATTATCTTCAGCACTGGTAAGTTCCCTTACACCATTAGCGTCTAGGTCAAATAATAACTGACAATTTAGTTTACCGTTGCCTAGACTCGTCGTTGTATTCCCTGTATTTTTCTTGGAAGTTGCACCACCATCATTCGTAGTCGCGGCTTTTCCAGTTGCAGCCGAGATATCAGTCTGCCCCACAACAGCTTTGAAGTTAATTTCCTGAAAAGTTAGTTGGATTCTTAAGCCGTTTGAAATTCCAACATCTTTAGAGGCTTTAAAACTCGTGATAATGGAATCATCAATTTTAATTCCGTCTTTACAGATGACCGAAATAATTTGTTTCTGGTCACGCCAGCTTTCAAGAGTGTCGATGAAGTTTTCTACTAATTGGCCTTGACGAGTTAATAATAAGCTCCCTTCATAGCCAACTACAACGACACCGCTAATAGTGATTGTTCTGGGTGCTCTTTGCACATTATCTGTGACAGTTTGCCCTGATTGCATATTCTGTGTAGTCACCTGCATAGGGCTGTCAAATTCCATATTCTCAGTTGCTGATAAGGTTAAGAAGGCATCTACATTATCTCTTAAGTGGAAATAGATGCCATCTTTGCCACTATATTTGATTTGCATATTAGAATCCCATAACATTATTCTTCCTCTGGATAGCTTGAACTTAGAAGAATGTCTTCTTGATTCTTGTCAGTAATATCCACCATCTTAGTAGCAATTTGTTTACCATCAAGATTGAAAGTAACATTCAGGGTTTGTTTAGTCTGCATAGGTAAACCAGAAGGTGTCATCATCATTGGTGTCTGGTTAAACTTATTGGCAAAATTATCAATAGATGTTGATAACTTCTCCATGATAATCTCCCAATTAGATAGACCATTGTCAATTAACTTTCTGTTACCTTCAACATCTTGAGTGTACTGTGCAAACTGGAGTTGACCATTCTCATCAAAGAACATTGGTCTCTTCGGATTCGTAATATTTGCAACAGCATTTTCAAATGGTTTTGGGAGTGTGACTTCACTGTAGTTTTTAGCAGCATTTGGGTCTGTAGAACCTCTTAGCATTAGTGCAGAGCCAACAGTACCAAGTGCCATTCTCGTTGCTGTAACTCCACCTGCTGCTGCGGCTGCTTCTCCGGCTGCTGCTGTACCTGCTGCACTAACACCAAGTCTTTGTAAGATTTTACCGAAGATACCACCACCAACCAAACCACTTAGTAGCTTGACTGATTTTGATACTACAGCAACTGCACCGCCAATTGTTACAACTGTTCCCAGAAATTCACCAGCACTCTTGATGAGTTTTTGCTGGCTGTTGTCAAGGTCTTTATACCAAGCTCTTGCATAGTAGTATAGTGCAGATGTTCTGTACATGAAATCTGTTACGAAGTCAAGTAGGTTACTAGCACCTTTTAAGAGGTTCCCAATCACAACACCTAAAGCCTGTGTACTACCCAAAGAACCTTGTAAGAACATTGCAACAGAGTTAGACAACTGTGAAATACCATCACTAGAATTGTTAAACAGTGCTACAAGTGTGTTATCCCACATTGCCTTAGCTTGACCCATTGACGTAGCAGTCTGCTTAGACACAGCATTCATACCACCTGCTTGCTTGACAAGTTCAGCCATTCTTTCAGACACTTTAGGTAGAACGTCTTGAGCAAGCAGTTTACCATCTTGCATCATCTTATCAAGTTCTTGTGGAGTCTTCCCAATAGCATCAGCAAATAACTGTACAGCACCTGCTAAACGGTCACCTAACTGTCCACGAAGTTCTTCAGCCTGAACTTTACCTTTTGATGCCATCTGCTGGAATGCGACCATGATACCTTTCAAGTCTTCATCAGTAGCACCCCTGATACGGGCAAACATTGCAGCATTCTTATAGAACTCTTGAGTACCCTGAAAACCAAGTGTTGGTTGAGCACCAGCAGCAAAGTTTGAGTACTGTTTCATGGTGTCTGTATAGTTCTGACCAATCTGGTGTGCAAATGATGCGGCGAACATTCTGGCTTGCTGTGTATCTGCTCCAAAGATAGCTGTAGAAGCTAATTGTGCAGACTGTCTTTTTACACCAGCTTCAATAGTCTTTTGAGATAGCTCCAGTAAAGCATAAGCTGAAACAAATCCACCAACTAATTGACGTAGTGATGAGTTAGCTCTGTCCTGTAGCCAAGCTGCTTCTTTAACTGATTTTAGTCTAGCATTTTCTGCAATAACCCAACGTTTGGTTACGTCGATGAGCTTTTTAACTTCCATCTCATACTCACCAACCTTACCAGTACCTTTATATTTGTTATAGATACCTTGTAAGCTTCCTCTGAAAGAAGCTGCCATCTGGTTACCTTGACCACCGATTGTTTCCAGTCTACGGGTTAACCCTGAATAGAAGTTGTTGTTAAACATTCTTTCCATTTGTCTCTGAGCAACATCTACTCTCGGACCTCTGGGTGCTCCACTACCAACAGGAGGGATATTCTGTCCACCTCTTCCTCTACCTGTCTTAATAGTGATTTTACCGTCAACCTTCATAGCATCTCTTAAGGACTTGTTAATACCTTTTGCAGTCTTTTTTGCTTGAGTTTCAAGTTTCTTAAGAGACTTCACACCTTGTGAATCAAGGTTCAAGGAACTGTTGAGTGCTTTATTGATTCTGCCTGAAGCAGACTGAGCATTTTTTACAATTCTATTAAGTGCTTCCTGAGAACTTTTATTAGGCTTCACATCAAAGGCTTTATTAATATTTCGCTCAATACGTTGAGCAGCTTGCATAGACATCTTTTCAACTCTTTGCAAGCCCTTAACAACCTTTTCACTGAAACCAAGTTCCACAATGAAGCTATCAACTGTATATTGTGCCATTACATTTTTCCTGCTCTTCTAAGTTCGTTGTAAGCAATTTCCTCTTTATACGACCTCTGAATTTCAAGAAATTGTCTCAATGATAATAAATCAGAGAATGTCATAGCAAAGAGTTGGTCAAGTGTTTCTTTACACCCTTCCATACCATAAATAGCAAGCACAAATTTCATCTCGTCTGCTTCTTCATAGGTTGCCTCTACAGCAGCATCAGTTAGTGGTGTCTGTAGAGTGTTACCCATGTTTACTGAGAAGTTAGGCTTTTGAAAATGCTTGCTTCGAAAAAACTTCCGAAATTTGCCTCCAGCGCAAATGCTAAGTAATCAATAAATTCACCATAGTTTGCTTGGAAGTATGTATCAATATTAAGTGGGAAGTCATCAACAGTTGCCCCTTGAAATAATAGGGTAGCCATTTCTTCAAGGTTAATTTCTTCAATTCTGTCAAAACAAGCTTCAACAAGTTCTTTAAATGGAACCATTGGAGCTTCTTTCTTATCTTTATCAGTCAGACTTGACAGCATCTGTGCAAAAGTTGGAACAACAATTTTACCCAACTTCATAGACATCTTAATACCATCTCTTGCCCCAAGCAGAACGATATTTACTTTCTTACCATTAATTACTCTAGATTCTGTTTTCATTGTGATTCCTTAATACTTTTAAAAGAAACAAAAAAGGGGAAGACCTTTTAAAGTCTCCCCCTTATAGGATTTATTAAACACTTGACGCTGGAATTGTAGAAGTGTAGTCTAGCTTCTCACAACCAAAAATCCAAGTTTTAGAGTTCTGGTCACGACCAAGTTCAATCTGTGGTAACTCCTGCAACCAAGCATTAATACCAGTTGCCAGAACAGAGCCTGATGGGTCGTAGATTACGAAGTTAGAAGAGATATCTTCTTCAAGTTCCATATTGTCTTGTTTAGCTTGAATTGCAGAAAGCATCTGATTAGAGAGAGAAGTCTGCATTAGCTCAATCTCAATAGTACCTGTCTTGTCTGCATTTCTTGTCAGAGCAACTTGACCACCTGCACCTACAACTGGTGTAATAAGTGGTGATGTTCTCTGTAGACGTAAGAATGAATCTGGAGCAAAGCCTTCAATAGCAATGCCGTTCCAGCTACACACAACGTCTTTAGGGGAATATTGCTGATACATAGCCATTCCAATTTACCTCTATTATTCGTAAGCCACTGTACCTTTCAAGTCAACATCCAAGATAGCCCCTGCTAAGATACCTGCGAAGGTAACATCTTTCAGGATACGAGCTTTCTTGTCTGCCAAAGCAACTTGAGAGGCTTTAGGAACATTAACTGTGTAAGATGACAGGAAGTTTCTGTTGACTGCTCTTTGTAGAGAGGTTTCAATGACTTGACGAATACGGGTAATACCAGTATCATCATAAGTAATCTTACCACCCTTCTGGTTAATTAGCAAGTCTCTCAGAGAAGTTTTCAGGTCTGATTCCAACCAGTCAACGCCACGGATGATATCAATCCATTCCCCACCAGAAGTAATCCCTCTACGAACCACTGGAACACCACCATCAAGGTCAATAAAGTTACAGTGACGTGCATCTAAAGCTGACTTCTGAATACTTGTCAGAGGTCTCTTATTAGCTGGCTGTAGAGAAGCAGCTACACCAGTCAACTGAGCATTACCCCAAGCAATTGACCCTGCATCGTATGGAGCACCATAAGCAATGTATGCCATCTCTGGATAGTCTTCTGCTGCTGTGTGATGCCACAAGCAAACTGTGCGAGTATACATACTCTTAGCAAGTTGTGCTGGAACATCGTTTGCACTGTTTAATTCTGTGCCTTGTAGTGCTGATACATCAGAGTTAGCAGTGAAGAAGATTTTCTTACGAGCCTGAATCTCAGAAGCCATTGCTAAGACAAACTGTTGAGTTCTGTCTTCTGCTGCAATGAAATACCAGTCGGTAGAATAAGCTTCAATAGCTGCCAGAGCAGTTGATGCTGTATCAGCAGTTGTGCTTGCAATAGATACAGTTTGTGCTGTAGTGGTTACCTTCACAAAATCATTGTCACCAGCTTTAGTGATAATCATTGTGGCAGAACCATTGCTACCAGTTACGTTCACAGAAACCTTATCTTTGATTGTTGGGTCAGCTTCAATCTGTGTTTTAAACTGTTGCAACACTACTTCAGCAGTGTCTGAGTCTTGCGCTGTATACTGATATGGTTGAGAAATTCCACCGCCAGCAGCTACAGTAATTGAGTAGTCTGTACTTTCGGTAACGGCATCAGGGATTGATACAGTGTACTGCATAGCACGTCTACCAATATAAAGCTGAGTTACTTTAGGAGTCTGACTCCAAAGTTGTTTAGCAGCCTTATATGCAGCAGAGTTTTCATCGAAATCTTCAGCAACTTCAGTTAAGGAAGTGTAACCGCGTACTCTTTCTTCAAAGTTATCTGTTGAAGCTAAGAATAGTGGCAAACCAAAACCTTCTCTTGTAGTTCCTGCGGTGTTCAATGTAATATCTACATTAACAATTGGATTCCACATTTATTTTACCCCTTTGGAGTCTACATCTAGATGGATAGTATATTCTGGTGGCTCTTGTCCTTCTTCGTAAACTAATTCACCATCCACAATGACACGTTCAATAATACTTCCACGCTCATCTTTCAGGACTGAATTTTTTACAAGAGTTACAACAAGAGGTGCAGAATTTTCGAAATCTGTATTGAGATAAGTATAGTCATTCGGGATTGCTCCAGTGTCTAGTACTGTAGCCCCTGTTTCTTCAAGGATTAAATCTCTGACTGAACTCATCTCTAATCGTTGTTTAAGCTCAAGCATGATACTGTGAGCACCCTTACCATTTACCGTAATCAATACAGGAATCTGAAAAGCAATTCTGTAGCAAACTACATCATCTTCAACAAATTTATCAAGAACCCAACCATAAGGTGTTGCAGCATCTTGACAATATACGGTAATAAATGGTTGGTCAGGTTTTAAACCTTTGTCATTTGAGTTATCAGAAGGGTAAGCTCTAATTACGTTTGGTCTATTATTTTTATCACGAGCTAGTCTGTGACCAATAACATCCACTAAGGTTCTAACTAGACCTTTTTCAAGTTCTGCTGTTTCTAACTGCATTCATTTTATCCCTTCTAATAATGATATATTCATAATGGGACGTATGGGCTAATTGCTGTGACCAATCCATAGTCATAAATACTTCATACTCATGGCCATCAATCATAACAATATCAGACTCATTCCACTCTACATCATCTGAAGTTCTAAGTTTATATGTGGTATACAAGATTCTCGTATCAGTAAGTCTAATACCTTCTGGTAAAGCAATCTGTGTACCGTTCTTTACAGAACCTTTGATGTATGGCTGGATATTACCTTTACAGTTAACCTCTACAATATCTTGTGAAGCTACCCAATCACCATCATCATTATAATAACCGTCTTCAGAGACTTTACGCTTTACTATAAAGCTGTGTCTGTTTAAGAGTCTCATTTCTTAATACCCTTCTTAGTAGAAATTTTATAAGCAAGGTTATCCCTTAAGTCACCTGTCTCAACAAGAGGTGCATTAAAGCCTTTTTTCTTGACTGTGGAAGGTGCGTTAGGAGGGAGGATAGCAGAATTACCAAAACCTCTTTTAATTGCCTTTTGAGCATTCTTTGCAAATGCTTCTAAGGTATTTGAAGGGTCTACGTTGAGACTGCTAAGTTGCTTATATAGATTCTTCTTAGTCTGCTCTAACAAGGTCTGTCTGTTTAGCATCATAGTGATTTCAAACAACCTACGATATACTTTACCAGAAGCTGAAGGAACCCCAATAACTTCTTGTAAATACATTAAAGCAGGATAAGAAAAACCAGAGCTATGTTGACCTTGTTCTTGAAAATACCCAACTTGAGCATTAGCCGTTTGCAAGTTCTTCATAGCCCCGACTAATTTTGCTCTAGCGGGGTGAATAACCCTTTTAACCATTATTCATCTCGCTCGATAATAAATACGCCATTAACACGGTTGCAGTAATCTCTGCCTTCGTATCTGGCAGCATCACCATATTCTGTGTATTTCTTGACAGAGCAAGGATTCTGACGACGCATATCAATATCGCACTGATTAATACCACCTGCATAGGGTAGTCCTGAAACAGAGCTTTTAACAAGGTCATCATAAACAGCTTTCAGAGATTTGAATCTGGAAGAGTTACGTAAATAAACACCACCAACCTTCTCATCTCCCATCTTGGCTACTTGAAAGAGTAAATATTTAAGAGCTTTGATGGCTGCTTTCTTTTCATCCTTTCCAGATTCTAGATAGAACCACTCTAGCACAGACTGCTCAATAAGAATCTCATCATTATTGGTGTCTGTGCAGAGGATTCTTACTCTATCAAGAGGGTTATTGGCTGGGTCGCCTGTATAACACATTCATAACCCTCCTTAAGAATATTAGTCTTTGGCGTCAGCACGAACATCTACCAGCAACTGAGGACGAGTACAGTATGGCAGCATGTAAGAGTGAGCTTCGAAGTCAATACCTTCGTCACGGTCTTTTTCGTATTCGAATACGTACAGTTCCTGACCAAGTGTATTTGCGTAACCCATCTTAGGACATGGACCATAAGCCACTTCGAAGATGTTGTTTGCTTCACCCAGCATAGAAACGTTAGGGAAGGCATGACCAACACCAACAGTTGCTGCTGCACCATCAATGCTCACCAGAGTGTGAACCTTACCGCGCTTGTCTTTGAACTTACCGTTGTACTGGACAAACTTAACACCACCGTAGTAGAAGGTGTTCATATGAGCCTGAACGCCGTCAGTACCACCAGTTCTCAGAGAACCAGTAATCTGTTGCCAAGCCAGCGGAGTCTGCTGTGCAAGATAAGCATCACGAATCTTAGGATGTTTAGTCAGCTTGCTGAAGAACACACGGTCAACAACTACGTGAATTTCTTCACCGTTGATTACAGTGCCAGTCTTAGCTTCATCTTCCATGTGCATACGCAGTTCTTCAATAGAAGCGTCGATATCAGCATTAGGGTTGTCAAGGTCGAAGTAAACAGTCTTCTTCTCAACATCGAACTGCTTGTACAGGTCAGCGTACAGAGTACCACGAGCATCGACAACTTTACCCTTCAGAGCTTGCATAAACAGGAACTCACGAGTAATATCAAACTTGGTACGAATCTTCATCAGCTTCTTAGCACGTACTACAGCTTCAGTAGTAAGCTCGTTTGCAGTGCCTGGCTGACGTACACCCTGAATTTCATCAGGAGTGATGCTTTCAACTTCTTTGAAGTACATCATTGGGAAGCTGATTTGACGAACACGCTCAGGTGCGCTAGTCTCTGCTTTACGGCTATCACGGTCTACCGCATCAAGCAAGCTAACATCCCAATCAGTCAAGTCCATAAGGAAAGTGGTTTGGGTGATTGGTGCTGAACGGAACAGACCTAAGTTGGAAATATACCCATAAGTATTTGGGATAGACTGGACTTCACCAGTCAGGTCAGCAAGGAAAAATCTGCTTTTTTCAGAATTAGTCAACATTGTAAAATTCTCCAGAATGTCTTATTATTGTTATTACAGGCCAGTTGGTACGAAATCAATACCTTTAGCAGCCAGAGCTTTCTTGACGTTCTCAGCATTAACACCGGACTCAAGAGTAAGCATGTCTTTCAGTTCTGCGTCGCGGTAAATACCAACAACTTTCAACTGACCGTGGTAAGACAGTTGCAGGTCTGCATAAAAGTTAACGATACATACAGAATCAGCCTGAGTTTCTTCCCCTGCTGCAACTTTAGTACCATCTGCTTTCAGAACTTCACCTACACGGTATTCTGTTGAAGCAACTGGAGTGTACTCTTTACGAGAGTGGCCTGTTGGGGTAATCTGTTCCCAAAGAATGATATCATTCAGAGGTTCTCTTTTACCTAGCTTAGTAAAACCTTCATATGCCATTATTGTGTTCCTTATTTAATAAGAGATTTTAGAGCATTCTGGAGAGCCAGTTTGCGTTGTTCAGCGGTGTCTTCGGAAGCATTCTTAGCTGGTTCGTTTTCTTCTTCAACCAAATCAGCTTCGCCGTCATTACCCATTTCTTCCATAGCGTTGGAATGTTCAAGAACAGCACCAGCAGTTTCTTTCAGCTTGGTAATTTCTGATTCTTTTTCTTCCATTGCAGAAGCGTGGGATGCGATAGTTTCATTAAGTTTCTGGTTAGCACCTTCCATAGCATTCATAAACAGAACACTCAGAGGGTTATCAAGACCAGCACCTAAAATAGTCGTTGCAGCTTCTTTTGCATCAAATCCAAAAGCTTCAGCAGAAGCAGAAATCTTATTAGTCAAATCTGACAAAGCAGCTTCCTGTTCTTTAGCTTTCATTTGAGCAACCTGAAGACGCAAAGCTTCTAGTTCTTGCTTTTCTTGTTCAGTCATTTCTTCACCTGAATTGTTAACGTTTAAACTTACAGGAGCCTCTTCAGAACCTTGTAAGTAATTTAAGAAATCATCTTGAGACATGATTGAGTTAATTAAACCAAGTTCAAGAGCTTCCTGAGCAGAATAAACATTCGCCTCAGTATTCTTTACAGCTTCTTCAGAGAGATTACGCGATTCAGCTACAAAACCTGTAAAGGTTGCGTAGGTATCATTAATTCTCTTTTGAAGTCTTTCTTTGCTTTCTTCTGAAAGTGCTTGGAATGGTGAACCCATACCTTTAAACTCACCAGCTTTGATGACGTTAATTGTTACGCCATTCTTTTCAAATGCCTTAGTTAATTCCTGATGAACCATGATTACACCAATAGAACCAACATCTGCATCTGGTGATGCAATAATTTCTTCAGCAGAAGATGCAAGAGCATATGCAGCGGAACAAGCGAACTCATCTACATAAGCAATAATTTTCTTTTGGCCTCTTGAAGCCATAATGTGACGTGCTAATTCAAAGCAACCTGAAGCTTCACCACCACCAGAATCAATATGCAGAACAATAGTCTTAATTGACTCATCTGCTAAAGCTTCGTCAAAGCCTCTACGTAAACCTTCATAAGAGCTTAATCCACCTGTACACATTGCATCAATGAATGTCATACGATGAGTTAAACCACCCATAATAGGGATAATAGCAATGTCATCTTTTACTTTTAAAAGACTTCTTGCATCACCTTTGGGTTTATCAAAGTTTACTGCTGCTTGGACATCACCCAGCAATCTGTTATTCACATAAGTTGCTGCTGAGTGAGCTAATGATTCAGTGGCTAGTAAAGGTTGGTTGAATAATCTATCAGCAAGTCTGAAGATATTCGAACTCATTTTTACTCACCCTATTTGTTTAAATCTACAGAGACTGAAGAGATAACATAGATACCTTCTTCAGCAAAGAATTGAGGTTTGCTAAGAGCACCAATTGCCACGCATTTATCGTTAGCATCCCACAAGCTATAGTGTGAGACCGTTGCAGAAGCTGGGACAGTAATATTAACTGTGTCTTCTGAGGCAATTAAGCCATTATCCGGTTCAGAAAAATAAATAGCCACTGGCTGAGTAACCTTATTTGCTGTAGGGTCTGCCGTTGGGTCTACATTGTGTAAAATAATAGTCGTTGGGGTTAGCGTGGCGAGGATTTTATTCTTACCATCAATAGTTAATGTTCCCATTAATTAAACCTTACTTTTTGTTTAAGGACTGTTGAATGGTTACCAGATTCATCTACCACATTTACAATCATATCATATACTTTACCTTTGACAAGTACTTTGTAATCATTTTGTGAAAAAATGTATTCAAGTCTGTTTGTTTCTTTATTAACTGTCATTGGAGATTGAAATGCAGTGTCGAGGGTAATGAAAGCGGCTTCAATGCTTTTAACATTGATACGTTTATTCTCGCAGTTATATAACTTTACACCCAAAAGGCATGAACTGTCAAATGGAATTTTAACAATTTCACTACAATTTCCTGAAATAAACGGTTTTCCACTCATTGGTGCATCAAGTAACCTACAAATAGTGAAAACGTCAGAGACTCCACCATCACTAACATAACCTGAAAGGCTGACCCTTGAGCCAGCCTCTACAGATAGCTTATCAGTAATGATAAGGACACCCCTATACGAATGCACTCGTGTAGCATTTGAAATAGAGATAACTTCAGCCATTATTTATTTGCCTTATTTGCTGTGCTTGGGTCTTTCGCTGAAGGTGTCTTTGCAGTACCTTCTCCAGCGGTCTTATAACCATCTCCTGAACGGCTTTGGCTATTCGGAGAAAGCTTCTCAGATACTGGTTGAGACTCATCAGCAGGAGGAAGACCAATATGCTCTCTAAGCTTGTTAGATAGTTCTTTGTCAACTTCCAAAGCACCTACTGCAACAGTTTTCTGAATATAAGAACCAATTACTTCAAGGTCTGGAGTTTCGATATCATCATATGTAATTTGCACATGTTCTTCATCATCCCACATATTAAGAGCATAAGTCTGTGCAACTAAATCACGGTTAATTACGTTCTTAATTTGCTTCAGCAGAATATCTACTGACATTGCCAGTAAGCTTGTCTTAGAATCTGCAAGAGAGAATGAACCATACTTTGACTGACCCATAGCAAGAACATCTGACATAAATGCCATCATAATCTGCTTGGAATATCTGTCAATAATAGAACCTGTGTCATATGCTTTAGCACCCTGTCTAGAAACTAATGAGAACTCAAAAATATCCTCTTTAGTATCTGGGTCAATATATCTAGGCCAGATTAAACCTGCTCTGTCGTTAGCAATCATGTCATTGACAACAGTTTTGCAGTATTGTACGAAAGCTTTCTTTTCAGGTTCTGCATTTTCATCTAGATAATCTGGTGGCAAACCAATCTTTGGCATACCTACCAAGTCTCTTGAAACACCAACAGCTTCATACTCTTCAATCTGTACTTTATACTTCCACGGTACATAGGCATTAAGTAATGGTGAACGACCTTCTGGGTTTCCATATTCATCATCATACTTAAACAGCATGAATTTAGCTCGTGGAAGTTTTCTTGTTAGTGGTCTTTCTCCGAGATTAATTGCTCCAGCAATATGTGAAACATTTCTCAGATTCTGTCTAACACCAGTAACTTTTCTAAAGTCTTCGTCAAAATACCACTTATCAAGTGTTGACTGGTTTCTGATTGGTAATTTAGCCCATCCGATTAAACCATCATCAAATTTTGACTGGTACTTTCCTTTCTTACCCTGACGTTTCTTATAAACCTTTTCATTAACACAGAACCCATAAGTGCAGAATGACATTACAGAATTAATAAAATCTGCCCAATCATGCTCCATGTCATCCATTAAAGAATTAAAGAAGTCTGCTCTTTCAAGCATTTTAGGGTCTTGCTCTTTTCCCTTTGGAGGTACGAATCTCCAGTTGACTTTTCTGACAAACATCTTAATAATATTTACAGATGCTGCTACAGCAGGGTCACGCATCATTAATTGGAAAGTTTTAATACTTTCAGGGAACCTTAGTGCCTGACGAGGTTCTTCATAGATTCTTCCATTCTTAACCTTCAGACCCAAAGAACCTACTTCACCCATTCTAAATGGTGGTAAGCTTTCTTGTGTTTCTGTAATATCTGCCATTCTTCTCACCTAGCTATCAACGTCTAAGCCCCTCATATGGGTTTCCTCTCACTAAGTCTGTGTGAGCACCCATTGATGGTGGCTTGAATAATTTAACTTCGTTAAGACTGTTGAAAGCATCACTGGTAGCATCCACTTGGTCATCTTTAGTTTTACCATCACCACAAAAGCCTTCAAGCTCTTGGAAGTAAGCTTCATTCCAACTACCTCTCAAGACTTTTACAAGCCCAGCTTCAGAAGCAGCAGAAAACCCCGCAAATCGGGTAACTTTGTCTTTGTTTGTTGGTTTAGCTCTTGCTCGATAACCTTTCTCGGCAAGTTTCCTGATGAGGGATGTTGCGTAGGATTTACCAGCAGCGCCTGGGTCTTGAGGGATAAAAATACCAGTTCGCTTACCGTCACTTTCAGCAGTCAAATTAATTTGTGTTTCGACTCCAGAGGGTCTATCTCTAAATCTTACTACATCAATGATATAATAGCAACCGTCTTTTTTAGATTTACCCATCTTAACACCTGCTGTCCAGTCTGGATTAGGGTTAATCTCAGATGGTAAAGTTGCTGCTAAGTCCCATGCCCTGACATCGAATACGTCTTCTGGGAGTGAATCAACAATCTCACACCACTGTCTTTGCCAATAGTTTGAACCTTCTGCACGAGCCTTCCAGTTACCGAAACGAAGTCTTGCAACGTTTACAGGAGTGTTGTTTTCCAACTTACCACGATACTTTGGTTCTAAGAAGTCAAGAATTGGGTTATCATCAATCGTACCAGAGATGAAAGTGTATGTTTGAGGAATCTCAAGAGGGAACATTTCAAGAATCTTGTCTCTTTCCCAATCAGAAACCATCACACCATCATTCATCACATACCAACGAATACGACCACACTTTTCAGGGTCTGGATAACCTTCTTCATCTAAGAATGGTTCTACCCAATCATAAATAAAATGGTCCCTGTCTGGGTTCATGGAAATCTTCATGTATGAGTCACCTTCAGCACCAGAACGTAGACGAGTCTGTAGGTATGAAATCTGTGAAGCAGAGAAGTGTGTACCTTCGTCAAAGTAAATAGCTGAGTACTCAATACCCTGATGACCTTCAGCGTGCTTTTCAAGTTCTAGGTAGGTAAACTTGATAGTCGCCCCAGAAGGGAATGTGATAGTCATCTTCTGCTCGTGAGGAACCCCACCAAACTTGCCAAACAGTTTCTTTGCAGCAGGCCACAAACCACCTTGTAACTGTGTCGTATTTCGACGGAAATATACAGCATTATAATTAGGGTCTTCAATAAATCTTAAAGAGTCCATTAATAATGCAGCAGTTTTACCAGCACCAGCAGCACCACCATAGAGAACCAAGTCAGCATTGGTATTTAAAAAGACCTCTTGAGAACCCGGCTGAGGGGCTACATAATTCTTATCAGTCATTAATTTGAAGATAAGTCTAACTTGGTCTGGTGTGTATCTTAATAAAGTCAGAATTTGAGTTGGAAGGAATTTAGAGGGGTCTTTACCGAATGATTTGATAATTTCTTTTACTTCATCAGAAAGCCCCAACTCTCCAGCTAGGACTTTCCTAACATCTTCCACTCGCTTCTGCTTAACAGCGTTTAAGTCCATTAAGCACCTCCGCAAATAGAATTATTCAGAGTCTGTAGCAGTCTCTTCTTTCTTAACTTCGAACTTTGCATCAACAGCATCAAGAAGTGCATCCATAGATGCTTCTTTAATATCAATACCAGTTGCTACAGATAGTCTGTCTGCAATTGCCATGATAGTATTCTGCATAAACTCTAACTTCTTGTTAGCTTCATAAAGTTCTTTATAAACGGTCTCGCTCATTATGTTTTCTCCAAATAATTAATTTTGTTTCTCCTTAAAAAAGACGGCACAGAGACCGTCAAGGAGAAACCACAATGTACGTCAGAGACATACTGTATAAGGCTTCTTATAAAGTATAACTCTGTAAAAAAGCCCTGTCTAAAAATACTCTTCGGTAGCGAAAGGAAGAATACTTATAGCAGGGCGTTATTATTATTTTAATTGAGAGAGAGTAAAATAACTTGGAGAATCCGAAGGGACTCGAACCCTTATAAACCTGTTTTGCAGACAGGCACATAGCCATTTCTGTCACGGATTCAAATTGGAGGAAGATACCAGACTTGAACTGGTACACCGATTTCTCAGCTACTGGCAGTTTAGCAAACTGCTCCCTTACCTTTTAGGGTTAATCTTCCATTATTTCTGTAATGCGCTCTTCATTTCTGGTGTTGCAATAGTGTCAATCACACCAGTTTTACAAGCATCATCAAACCAGTCCGGTAAGATACCTGCTAAGAACCCATTGATATTCGTTTTAAGGTACTCTGCAATAAGGGCAGCTTCTTCTTCAATCATCTGCACGACTTCATCTGCATAAGCTGTAATCTTTGAGATACCTTCATTAATCTTACTAACAGCCTGATTAGCTAAATCAGAAACAGTATCAAGACCTTTATCAATAGCATCTTGTAAGTCACTTAATACATCATTAACACTGTCTAGTGTGCCGTTAATAGCATCAATAGCTTTTTGACCATACTCTGTAGCAACACCCATAATACCGCTGAATGGTGTACAACCAACTTGTTCTCCCGCTGCACCCATAACATTGGAATATCCCTTTGCTACCTGCATACGTGATGAAAACTCATCAATAGACTTTTGACCGTAGTCTGTTAGGGTCTTAGTAGTTGCTGTAGTGCTTGTCAGACTAGTTGTAAAGCTGTTTAGAAGGACTGTTGTAAGTCCAGCAGCAACAAGTTTTTCCTTCATTGTAGGGTCTGTTACAGAGCTAATAGAGCTTACAAGTGATGTAGAGGCAGCTACGGTTCCACCGAGAACTGCTGCACCAGTAATAAGAGGGTTAGAAAACCCTTTACCAGTTTTTAAGAGATTAAAAATCTCCTTACCTTGTCCTGTCATCTCTTTCATTAAGCACCTTTGAAATTGGTAGTCCAGTGGGATTTGAACCCTCTTCTCATGTTTTTCAGACACGCGCTTTAACCATATAAGCTACTTGGACTATAAATTGGGGTGACCTACGGGATTTGAACCCGTATAGACCATGTTCACAGCATGGGTCACTACCATTTATGATAAGGCCACATTTAAGGACTCTCGTAAGAACCCTTAGAAGTGGCAGCGGCATAAGGATTTGAACCTTAATAGGACAGCTTCAGAGACTGTTGCATTGCCAGTTATGCTATACCGCTAAATTTGGTACTCCATATCGGATTCGAACCGATACATAACACAGATTTTAAGTCTGGCCTCTCTGCCAATTGGAGTAATGGAGCATTGGCGGGGGATGTTGGAATTGAACCAACTTCTTCGATTTCAAAGACCGAGGTTTTAACCTTGTAAACTAATCCCCTTTAAATCTTTACTTTCTCAGTGGATGAATAAAGAATGCCAACATAACTCTTTCCCTTGAGAATGCTCTTTCTTCTGGGACAACACTTTTAAGTTTCCACCCAACATAAATTCTCCAGTAAAATTGTTTACCAAAGACTTTAATTGATGGGATAAAAGCAAATAATCCCCAAGCATTACTGTTCCACATTAGGAGATAACCTGTCTGATTATCTTCAGGGTTAGAACTTACGTTGATATTACCTTTCCACTTAGTAACATCTTTTACATCTCTTCCTAACACATGGTAAGAGAAGTTATAAGCTTTGTTTCTCCAGAGCCATCCAACTCTCTGCATATAAACACCGAGCTTACCAATCTTTCTAATCTTAGCCCATCGTTTGATATGACCTGCATCACCATCAATTGGGTTGTCATAGGTCTCCATCCATCTGAATACAAAAGGTAGATGTCCTTTCTTCTCACTGTAGAATGGAACTACGAAAGGTGCTAAGATAACTGCTAAGATTGCTGCAAATGGCTCTAACAAAGCTAAGAAAATCCATGAAGCATACTTCAAATATCTCATTGTCTAATCCTAGTAAGGAGGTAAACATTATTATCTGTTTCTGAGTTTTCTGGTAAAGCTGTCTCAAAATTGACGCTTTTAAATTGTCTCCCACCAAAGTAATGACCAATAAATTTTTGTACTTTTATTGGGTCACATTCCCAGCCGACTTTCAAGAAAATGTGGGTATCTATAGTGGGAACCCTTACAAACTCAATACTATTGGAATTTTCATGTTCAACGACGATTAATGTTTGCATAAATCTCTCTTATTTATCTGGCGCAGGATAAGGGACTTGAACCCCTATTAACAGCTTCGTAGACTGTTGCTCTATCCATTTGAACTAATCCTGCAAAATTGGTGTTCCAAGACGGATTCGAACCGTCACTAGTACAAGGTTTGAGCTTGCATCCTCTGCCAATTGGGATACTGGAACATGGTACTCACTAAAGGACTTGAACCTTTTTCTTCATCTTGTAAGGGTGATGTTTTACCATATAAACTAAGCGAGTGTGAAAGAGGTCTGAAGTTGTGCCACTAACTCAACTCCGTGGAATTTGTTACGGTCTTCAGTTGACACCAGCGGTCTTTCACTTGACCTCTGAATTGGTGCTGCTCACAGGACTCGAACCTGCATTTCCATCCTTACAAGGGATGTGTAATAGCCAATTATACGAAAGCAGCATTGTTTGGAGCATCCAGAGGGAATCGAACCCTCAACCTCAGTTTGGAAGACTGTAATTTTCCCGTTTAAACTATGGATGCACTAATTGGTGGAGAAGCAGGGAATTGAACCCTGTACTTAAGTTTGCAAAACTTATGTTTTAACCATGTAAACTACATCCCCAATATTTGGTACAGGTGGAGGGAATTGAACCCATCGTCTTACTGATTAAGAGTCAGCCGCATAACCATTTTGCTACACCTGCATTAATTTGGTACACCTAGAGAGATTCGAACTCACACTGAGCAGATTCTAAGTCTGCTGCCTCTACCAATTGGGCTATAGGTGCATTAAATCTTTTTAGAGAACTTCTAAGAACCTAAGCAACAAGGTTCCACAACAAGCTGTAATAACCTTAGAAGCCCTCTAAAAAGACCTAAGTAGGTCTTTGCATAGTCTTGTTTAATCCGGTGACTAGAACCTTTGGAGAGCTTGATATTATCTCTTCTCCGTGACACCTACTAGGTGCTTTACTGTGCGTGTACGACAATACACGAGGGATACCAAAGCAACATCCGAATGAAGCTTGGCTTTAAATCTTATTAGGCGGTAAGTAAAGGAGTCGAACCCTCACCGTATCTCTACAGTGGCAACTGTTTTCAAGACAGTTTGGCTACCATTAGCCGCTACCTACCCCTAATAAGACTTTGGCATGGGACGGAGGAGTTGAACCCCTTTGAAACGGTTTTGGAGGCCGTTGCTCATGCCTTAGAGTCTTAACATCGTCCCACACTGTAATTCGAAGCTTACCGTATTTTCGCAACACTGTAAAGCCCCTTCTCAGATTATTTACATGTTCTGGAAAACATGAGATACAGACCACCTCCCTACAGGAAGACCCGCTTAGGTCGTCTAAGTAATCTGCTAACTAATACTTTGCATGTCTTACCCTATGGCAATTTGAACATAGCAAAACACATTTGTCAAGTTCATCCTTTAACTCTTGAGAGAATTTAAGGCTCTTTCTATGACCAATGCTAAAATCTTTCTCTGAAGGATTCAAATGATGGAAGTCATACACTGCTGGATGATAACTTTTACCACAATCATGACAAACTCCACCTTTGTACTCAATAGCTGAAAGTTTCAGTGCTCTTTGTCTTTCTATGGTTTGCTCATTAACACACTTTTTACAGTATGAATGAGTTCTCTTACCATCTTTCATGTAGAAATCATTTTCATCCTTGCTAAGTTTACACTTAAGACAAGTTTTCATGATTTCATCCAAAATTGGTCGAGGCGGCAGGACTCGAACCCGCATACTCCACTTACTCGGTTAACGGCGGTTTAGAAGACCGCTGAGATACGCCCCGTAATTAACATTTTAAAGGGCACTTATTGCATTTAAGCCAAGTCCATGATGGATACCCTTTAGAATGTTGCCCACCTTATTAATCATACCGTGGGCTAGTACGCCAAATTCTTTGATGAGGGATTGGAAGACCTCACTGGTGTTTAGCCTATCAAGCTACTGCCAGAAAAACATTGTCGTTTGCATTTATTTTAAATTTGCAAAATAGACGCTACGCAACGAAAACTATTCAGAATATGTACAACAAATTTCCCCACATTGTGTTACGTCTAACGCTCATGTATTGGTGTTTGAATTATACATATTATGAATTATTTTTAGTTACTATAAAGTAGTCACATCTTAATGTCAACAACTTTATTGAAATTGGTACTGGTAGGTGGAATCGAACCACCGATGTTCCCTTATCAGGGGAGTGTTATAACCTTCTTAACTATACCAGCTTGGAGGTTCAGATGGGAATCGAACCCACATTCATAGGGCTTATGAAACCCCTGCATTACCTTATCTGCGACTGAACCATAATAAGTACCCTAGTTAGAGAAACTGTTGAGTGGGTGTTTCCAGCCGCGCAGGTGTTTCTCAGTTAAGGGTGAATTTGGTAGAAGTGGAGGGATTCGAACCCATCGCCTGTCAGATTAAAAGTCTGCCGCATCACCATTCTGCTACACTTCCATTAAATTATCTTTGTAGATAAGCTACCCAGACTTGCTTAAGGTCTGTAGCGATGTGCATTTTTGGGTTTAAATCTAGAATTTACCCTTTCACCCTTTGTGGTCGCATACTCACAGGTAAGCTTAATAACTTATCTACAAAGATAATTACCAGACCGTTGTTTATCATCTTAAGTGCTACCATTACACCAACTCGACATCTGCCGAGTGAAGGAATCGAACCTTCGCCTTTTCTTTACCGGAGAAATAGATTGTTTAAGTTTTGCTGTAAACGGTCTTCTGTAAATTTGTTGAGCCAGACCAAGTTTTAAATTTTTTCAAAATTAAATTGGCTTGAAAATATCATACGTACTTGCTGAATTTGGTCTTCTGCTCCTTTAAAGAATACTCGTAAGAACTCTTTAAGGGAGGGGCTAAATAGCCCTCTCAAAACATCATTTTGAAATACTTATTATAATTTGGCGGCTACGATGAGACTTGAACTCACATCATCTCCCGTGACAGGGGAGTATTTTCTCCAGTTAAACTACATAGCCTCTATTGGTGTGCCGTGTAGGAGTCGAACCTACCGAGTCTCAATGACAAGGGATTTACAGTCCCCACCGCTACCATCTACGGGATAACGACACATTTTAATTTGGCGGTTAGTCAGGGATTCGAACCCTGTGCCATTCGCTTAACAGGCGACCGCACATACCTTATGTGCTTCCTAACCTTAATACATTGCCAGACCGTGTTTTTCTTTTATCCGCAAAAAGTAGTTTGTTGCTGAATACGGTCTTCTGCAAAATTGGAGGCGGGTGCAGGAGTCGAACCTACCGATACCATGCTAATGAGACATGTGAGACGCCCTTTCTCTATACCCGCAATTCTTAATGACCAGACCAAATCTCTTCTTTGTCCGATTGAATGTCAGATGAATAAGATTAAATTTGCTGCAATTGGTCTTCTGTCAAAACTGGCGTTCCAGAAGGGATTTGAACCCTCAGATATCCACTTTGAAAGAGTGGTGACTTTACCATTTTGTCTACTGGAACATTAATTTGGTCTCTGTTGGAGGACTTGAACCTCCGGCCTTACCGCCCCAAACGGAACGCTCTACCAAGCTGAGCTAAACAGAGATAAACTTTTCAAACTCTATGTAACCACTTTAACATTATTTTTTAGTGGTTGTCAAGAACTTTTTTAAAATATTTTTCAGTACCTTAGAAAAGCTCTCATTTCGTTTCTATGTAGAACATATTAAAGGGTATCAAACACATTGTCAATACCCTTTTTAAAACTTTTTACCAGATGTAACGGTCAATCATTACTGCTTTGAGCATTACGCTGATTGGGTCAAACTTCTCACCACCAAGCAGGGCTTTTAAAGTGGCTGGAGAGAATCCTGATACCATTGCTACACCGTTATCCTTAACAGACACTTCGCAAGTACCACTACGGTTTGCTAAGTACCAGAATACCAGTTGTGGCATTTCGTATCCAGCTTTTTTGTACTTACTACGAATTGCTTCAAAGTTTGTACGACCATTTGCACCATCAACCTGATTGAACTCCATATCAGAGAAGATGATAAGCTTACTTGGCATATCTTTCTGAGTCAAGTTGTTTCTCTTGCCTGTCTCAAGAATGCGGTCAAAAGCTGCTTGTAAGTTGGTTGAACCATATTCAACATGACGCATCACCTGACGGTGACGGTTTCGTAAATCGCCACTCAGTTCGATGAAGTGAGGGTTTGTTGAATAAACCATTAATTCGTTCTTAAAGCAACCTGTATTGCGTTCTGCCACATACAAGGCAAGTGATACACCAATATCAAGGGCAGTAATTGAGCCAAGATTCACCCAAGACATTGAGCTTGAAACATCAGTCATACACAAGATGTTTTCACCTTCTGCCATCCAGTTTGGTAGTGCTTTCCACTGCTCATTAGCAACATCTGCATTACCATACTTGATAGATTTAATCACATCGTATGGATAAACAGCACCAGCATTAATCTTAGTCTCACCCTTTGATAATGACTCAACGTAAGCTTTGTAGCGTTCTCCATCTTTACGGTTAAAGAGTTTTTGATAACGTGCAGCAGCAAGTGAAGGAATCTTACTGTAGTCAATCTTACCAAACTCATTAGCAGAGATTTTTTGCTCAACTGTATCAGATAGTGCAGATAACAGTGTGCGATACTCTTTCTCGCTCAAGTTTGCAAACTTACAGAAACGTTTTACAAACTGTTTGTGACGTGGTTTTACTCGTGGTAACCACTTAGCTGCTAAACCTGCTGTTGCAGGGTCTAGAAGTGCTGCTTCTAAATGTTTGAAGGCATCTGTCTCGAAACGAGTACCTACAAAGATTTTGAAGTCATCAAAGCGACCAAGCTCTGCAATCTTATCCATAATGCGAAGAACCTGTGTAGGCTCTAAAACTTTATCTTCGATTGCTTGAAGTAAAACAGTTCGGAAAGCTTTACGCTCACCCATACCTTCTCGTACATCTCGCATATGCAGTAAAATACGAACTGCAACATCAACATCCTCATGCAAAGCTTTGTAGAACAAGTCTGGTAAGATTTCTACATTGCTACGGCTAGAACCAGCAGCTTTGTAAAAGTCCACAAGAGCAGACATTGATGAAGTATGGTTTACAGCACCATTTTCAGTTCGACCTGCATGAAGGTGCGCATGTTTAAATAATTCGCTCATATTTTACTCTCTTCTCTCATTTGTTGTTTGATGTGACAGACTTTAGAGCAACTTTGTAGAGCCTGTCAACACCTTTTAAAATTATTTTTTAAGAGTCGCTACAGCAGAGAACGTTGGTTTGTTATCTGTCTGAGGTTGACCACCGTTATCAGGGGTCTTCTTAGTGTCTGCTGCAAGTGCTTTCATCTCACCTGCTGAGTGAGTAAAGATGGTTTTACCGACCTCAATCATACTCTTGATGGTTACGTCATCTGTATTTAACCCGAACTCTGCAAGCTTAGCAGCATCCCTTGTAACAATCGCTTCAAATAACTTTGCAGCAAACTCAGCAGAATTGTCAATGGTCAGTTGAGCTTTTACAAGTGAGCTTTTGTTACGTGAGCCTTTTGGTCTTCCAGATGGGTTTCCAGATTGGCCTTTTTTAAACTGGCCTTTGTTTGTTCTGTTTTTCATTGCTATGCCTCTTATAAGACCTCTTAAAAGGCTTTTAAGATAAAAGATAGATATCCAGAAAGATATCTGTTTAAATAGCCTTTTTAGAGGAACCTTTTAAGTAATCTTCTAAGTATTTATAAGCCTACACCTTGTCAAGTGCTTTGTCAACAACTTTTTTAACTTGCAATAGTTCTTGACTTGTTGTATGGATTACTGTACCATCTTACTTAAAGCTGTAGGTCTGCCTTGTTCTACAAAGGAGACTTAATGAGAAAATCAAACAACCCGAAGAAAGGTAAGAATACCAATCACTGTAAGGAATCAAAAAGGGTAGAATTAATCTACTATTCATCCTCTGAAATTGGTCTGTACCTGTTCTTTCAAAATTACAGAAGACAAGAGGATTATCTATGTGTAGTTCCCAATTAGAAATCGCAGATATTATAGATTTATATCAAACTGCAAAGAGTCATGGCTATATAACCTCAATTGGAAAGAATAGTCACTATGATGCTTTGACTGGAATGTATTTCAGGGCAATGGCTCAATCTAGTGAACAGCACTTGATGGTTTCTTCCAGTGAGTTTACTTCGTTTCTCTATTGCAGCAAAATTATAAATCGCAGGAGAACTGAAAAATGTTAACAGTAAGTTTTAATTACAATAGTGACGGCTCTGTATCAATTAATTCACCATATGCAAATGACCTGCTTAAAGAGCTAGTTAACCAGTGTGGTAGAGGTCTTTTCTATGTTCAAAACTCTTTTAAACAAAAGACCATCGCTAACAATTTGATGCGTGTAACAGTTACGGCATCGAATCCAAACTATGACTTTGATAGTGAAAGTCCGTACTCATTGGTTGCTCTTGGAGAGAGTAGTCAATTCAAACTTGTGTGCCACGACTCAGAAACATTCTTTAAGGTATTTTCCAATCTTATTCACAATAATAAGTATAGCTACGTTGATGGCAGTGTTAACTTCTATCCAGCAAACTATACATGCTTATTGGTTGATAATATGAGAAAGAATAAGCAAGAGCCTACAGAAATTTCATTTGATGTGAACTCTAGTCCAGACGCAGAAACAAGTAACCGCTTTGATATGGATTATGCGCTATCACTTAGTAAAAAATCCGAGTTCATTGATTATGTCAATGGATTTGGTTTTAAGTTTGACGAGAGTATGAATCTCAAAAAGCTTAAGAACCTACTTAAGACCAAAGCTTAAGTGTAAATAGGGGCTAGTGCCCCTTTATCTGTTTATAAGGATATTTAATGAAAGCTAAGAGTGCAAAAGACTTTTATTGCTTCCTACAATCCTACATCAATTCTGTGAAAAATGGTGAGAGGTACAATCTTAATGATGTTATCCCAACACCTTTGACATGGAGACTAAGTAAGTGGCCTGAAGAAGATATCATACCAACGAGTGAACAACCTGCCTATAACCCTGAAATGAACATCCCAGATTCTGAAAATCTATTATATCCAATGTTTCACATTGTTGGTCTTGGTAGATTTCTTATGGATATCCAACATGTGATAGGTAAGGGCTATAAGATTAAAGGTGTTGTTGTCGGTGATGTATCTTCACATCATAAAGGTTATTTTAGATTAAACGCACATTTAGAGGCTAAAAAGAAATGATTAAAGCAAAGACTTACCCAGACTTCAAAGAGTTTGTGAAGGGCTTCGTTGCGAACGTAAAGGCTGGTAAGAGATATGATTTTAGAACGTATCAAGAGGCTATTTTGCCCCTAACATACAGCTCATATTGGCCTGAAGCTGATATTGCAGAAGTTGAGAAGTTTGACTACAAACCAGACTACAAAGTCCCATTTAGAGATGATTTGCTTTACAGCATTGGTGCTCAAATGAGAACTTCTGATTTCTTCATGGATTTGCAATACGCAATTATCAATGGTAAAGACGTTGATACTGTTTATTGTGAATGGTTGGCAAGAGTTAAGCCGTTCTCAATGTTAAATGCTAAGCTGAAAGATGCTATTAAACCACCAGCAATCACTCAGCAGCCAACAAATCAAACAGTCAATGAGGGTGGTACACTTACCCTTAGTGTTGTTGCATCTAATGCCACTGGCTATCAGTGGAAGAAAGATGGTGAGGACATCTCCAGTGCCACATCTGCAACTTACACAAAACAGTCAGTAGTTCCTTCTGATGCTGGTTCATACACTTGCGTTGTATCTGGAGAGGGTGGAACAAGTGTAACATCAGATGCAGCAACAGTTACTGTGAATGCCTTACCAGTGATTACCAAGCAACCTTCTAACCAGACTATTAATGAAGGTGGAAACATCAGCTTAGCAGTTACTGCAACAGGTGCAACAGGCTACCAGTGGAAGAAAGATGGTTCTGACATCCCTTCAGCTACAAAGGCCACATATAGCAAATCTGGTGCACTTCCAGCAGATGCTGGTTCATACACTTGCGTTGTAACAGGTGCTGGAGGCTCTGTCACTTCTAACCCTGCAACCGTTACTGTAAAAGCTTTACCAGTTATCACTCAACAACCAACCAATCAGGAAATCACTGAAGGTGAGACCTTAACGCTGAATGTTGTGGCAACAGGTGCAACAGGTTATCAGTGGAAGAAGGGTGGGGAAAACATCCCAGACGCAACGACTGCAACTTACACCAAAGAGGGTGCAACTGCTGCTGATGCAGGAAGCTACACTTGTGTAGTTACTGGCGCAGGTGGCTCTGTAACGTCTAGTGCTGCAACAGTTACAGTTAACCCAGCAGGGGAGGCATAATGCAACTCTCAAGAAAAGGTTTAGAAGCTATTAAGTTCTTCGAAGGTCTGAAGTTAGAGGCTTACGAAGACTCTGCCGGAATCCCAACAATCGGGTATGGGACAATCCGTATTAACGGAAAACCTGTTAAGATGGGTATGAAAATTACTGCTGAACAAGCTGAACAGTATCTTCTCGCGGATGTTGAGAAGTTTGTTGCAGCAGTGAACAAAGCTATCAAGGTTCCAACTACTCAGAACGAGTTCGATGCACTTGTAAGTGAAACATACAACATCGGTATCACAGCTATGCAGGATTCCACATTTATCAAGCGCCACAACGCTGGTAATAAGGTAGGTTGTGCAGAAGCTATGCAGTGGTGGAACAAAGTTACAGTCAAAGGTCAGAAGGTCACTTCAAATGGACTGAAAAATAGACGTAGAATGGAAGCTGACATTTATCTTGACAGTGTATATCCAAAGTAATATCTTCATAGGCTCCTTCGGGAGCCTTTTTTTTTTTCTAAGGAGAAACTATGAAACTTTGGGCTAGTGACTTTGGAACTTTTAAGTACACTCGTAATGGCTCGCTTGTACGTATTGTTGGAAACAATGTAGTTTCAAGAGGTGACAAAGTGTATACACGGTTTACTGTAGAGCTTGTTGAACTGTCACCTATTGAGTCTGTTAACAATGGTCTGTTCAAGTTTGAGACTTACCATGTAAATGAACACGGGCAGTTTAATACTCTAGGGGAAAGCGGTCTTGATATTATTTCAGAACACCCCTTGACAAGAGAGCAGCTTGCGAGTTACTATAAAAAAGTTCTTGAAAGGACTTTGGCAACACATGAGCATGAGGCCAGATACCACATAGAACGATGTGAAGTTTTAAGAGCAAAAATTGAACAAGCAGAGAGAGGTTTTTATGAATAATAATAGTCATATCCACGTTAAAGTTGATGTCAGTCGTTACAGCGAAAATGAAGAATTAGACCTGCAAGATGCTCTTCTCTTTGAGAAGAATGGCAATCTTCATTTGCATTTTGAAGGTACAAACACATATCTCCACAGATGCCGAGATGATGCCGATGGTTGTCCTGTTTTTGCTTGGTATAATTTAGAGTTCCCTCTTTATGCAATCCACTACCCAGATGGTGGAGAGGACTGGACTACTCAATCAATCTTTGATGAGCTTAATGGTGTTCCAGTTGAGCAAGAAGAGCAAGAACCTGTTGAACTAACCTTTACCTTCATCAAAGAAGAGAAGGTAGGTGATTTGTCTGTAACTGAAGCAATTCAAGTCTCACAGGTTATTCGTTAATGAGCAAAGTACAGGTTATTTTCCCTATTTGTGACTTCTCACTAGAGCGTGAACTTGACCTGTACGAAGAAATTACTGACGAAATCATCTGGTCTGTTGTAGAAGAGGCTACCAAGAAACTGTATGGTGGCCTCTTAAACCCATCAAGTAAAAAGCTCACTACTAAGCAAGTAGCTGATACGTACACTTCATATGATGCCTACAACAAACCTTTTGAGAACACCTGCTTTGACCTTATGGTAGGTAATAATAAAGTCAACTATTTCTTCGTCAGAGAGTTTAACGATGAGTAAGCTCCATGTCGCAGTGTACAAAAACTTCTCAGATATTAAAGAGTCTTTAACCAACAAGCTTGATATGCAACGGAAAAGACTCTTTTTAATGTATGATATCGACAACTACAACCATCCTAAAGAGTTTAATTACAAAGATGGTACAAAGGTTGTTGAATTTGAAGATTCTGTAACGGTGTATGTTAAACACGACTTACCAGCAAAGTACATAGGAATGTTAGAGTACTATATATTCAAACATACTGGTATGCGTGGTGAGTCTGTCAAGATATCTTCTATAGAAGTTTTTGAGAAACCAAACACACAACTTAAAAAGTATTTAATGAGGAAACTGTAATGTCCGAAGAGCAACAGAATATTACCCCACAAGTAACACTAGTCCAACATTTTGGAAATATAGAAGGGTGTATTGCACTTTTTCAACCAAATATCAATTCTCCTGCAAAAGTCTGTAAGTTGACTATGAATGTCAATAATATCAGTGTTTGTCTTGTTGATGAAGTACAATACTTCAAATTCAATGACAGAGAGGTTGATGCTGCACTATTGAAGTATCGAGCAAGCCTCGAAAAAGACATTGACCATAAAGAACTTGTAACACTGTTTGGTGACCTACACAAGCTTCTTGAAAAGGTTATGAAGCGCACATACTACATGAACAATGGTTCAATTATCACCACTTTGATTTCACCATGTATCTCAGAACCTATCCTGACTGATGATGGTGGGTATTACGTGGTAGCATCAGCAGATTCTGATTGGTGGATGAAAAATACAGCACTGAAGACGGTTATTGAGGCTATTCGTGAACACATCCCTTCATTTAGCCCGTGGAAAGGTAAAGGTGACGAGTTTATCGCACTATTGAGTGAAGAGAGCAACAAACGCAGTGCATTACTGCCTAAAAAATACTCTTGACCGAGTATACAACATTAACTATGATGGGAGCTATCGAGAGGTAGTTCCCTTTTTAGTTTCTTGAGAAGATACGTGGTGAAAGAATGAAAAAACTAACTACAGTTGAAGATTACTACAAACTGTCTCTATTAGAACAGTATCGTAGAAGCCAGAACATAAGAAAGTGCTACGGTAAACACGCTGAAGGTGACTTCTACCATTGCTACGATGCAGATTTAAAAGGTGTAACACCTAGAGGTAAAGTCCTACAAAAACTTGTTGACCTTGAGTGGAATAAACGATTGAGAGGGATTGGAAAATGATTTACGAAGAAAGATACAAAATAGACTATCAAGACACTCGTCATCACACATCTTTGAGAGTAACTAAACCAAACGGAGATACTGGTATCATAGCACATTTTGGTGGTGATTATTGGTACGGTACAGGTTGCTTTGAAGGCTACACTCAAGAATACTTGAAAGCTTTCTACAGAGACTTTACAAATGACTACAACAGAGTTGTTGACGAAAAGAATAAGTGCATTAAGCATGAACACCATGCCAGAGGTTGTTTAAGTACGGTAATGGTACTGGCATTTTTCCTAGCAACATTACTGGCAGTATCAACAATCAGTTCCATAGCTCAAGACTTAACCATTACACAGATTACTGCAAAGGTATATGATGTTTGGTACTTGTATGCTGTCCCTTTAGTTGGTATTATCATCGCACTAATGAGATTCAGAGTTCATAAGAAACGGCTTAAGGACTCTGAGGTTAAACTTGAAGAGGTAAGTAAAGAATGCAACCTACAATTATAGCTGTATGTGTTCGTTTTGCAATCGCTGAAATGATTAACAAGGCAATCTTAAAAGATGCCTGTGGAGAAACTAAGTAATGATTAAGACACCTGTACCAATTTTTGGATTTCCTTCTATTGAAGAGTTCAAAGTTTATCTTGACAAAAACTTCTACAATGAGCAGCCTGTTACTCTGCTGAAGAGTGACCTATCAGAGCTTCTTGACATGGTTATCAAGGCAACTTCTGAGAAGGAGCCTGAACAGAAAGCTGAGAAGAAGACTAGTAAGAAATCCGATAAGAAGACTGAAAAGTCTGAGTAGTAGCTTGAGGGGTTACTTGATAGCCCCTTTGTAGAAACTTAGAAGGTAGCGAAATGAAAATTAAAGAAGTAGTTCAAAAAGCAATGCTTAACAATTCAACTAAACATGAAATGTACATAGAGATTTGTGATAAGTTGAATTGTTCAAGACATGCTGCTAAGACTCTTGTACATTGCTTTATCTGGGAATGCTCAGAAGCCTATATGCAATATGTAGCGTTTGAGAGTTCTCACTTACTAGGTGATGTAGAAGCTGGTGAGAAGCTAAAAGAACCTGAAGTGAAAACAGTTCCTAGAGTCGGTAATACATACCCTCTTAAAGATTTCAAGACTGGAAAGATTGTTGCAAAAGGTGTAGTAGAATCTGTTTATCACGATGGTAAATACTTACTTAAAATATTTGAGTATGATAGCCACTACACACACTTGTGTGGGATTACATTCTTAGTAACAGAAGAAGACCTCATTAAGAACAACGGCAACAAGTTTGCAGTTCCAGCTTACCAAGTTTTACGATAATGGTGTGATAGCTATGGAAAAAGATAACTTAAAAGAAGTTGAAGGTAACTACCTAGTCCTTGACTGGAATGATATTCGGGAAGGACTCTCCGAAGAAAATTTTGACTGGTTCCAACAAATTATCTTTGCAGTACGGCATAACAGAGAAGTTGAAAATGGTAAAGAGCCACTTGAAGGAATCTTTGTAGAAAGGTCTTATCCGTTCTATGAAGACACTTTGCAGAAAGTTAAGATGTACTTTAAACAGAAGAACCGTAAAGTGGTCACTATGGTATCTCTTGGTGGACAGAATATGTCTGTGATGGAAGATATCAACCCTAAGAGACCGAGTAAAGGTGTTTGTATAAAAATCACAGGTCATGAAGAGTATATCTCAGTGGATGATTTTAGTTCATTCTGTAGTGGTTCTTGTGTCTTTAATGGCTTTCACTATGATATTCGAGTGTATCCAATCAAGGGAGATGCTGTTATGATGCAGATATTTGATAACAACAACGGATTCACTCATTTTTATCAGACAACCAAGTCATCACTAAAAACAGTTTTAGAAAGCCTGACTTAAAATATTCTTAAGAGCCTCCTTAATTGGGGGCTTTTTAATTTTTATAAAATTTATCGGTTGTCCCAACCTCTGGGTCACCATCATATGTGAATAAAATATCTATCCTTCTTAACAGCCTTCTTAATCTTACTCTCTATATATAGTTATATAGTACTATATAGTATCTTAGTATCTACCTAGTGGTCTTAATAGCCCCTCTGTATAGCCCTTCTAAACACTCTTCTAACAAGCCTTCTTAACAACCTATACAATCACCTTAACCATCTCTCTATACCCTCTTAGAAGCCCCTATACACCTCTTAATCTCTATGTCAGCTATGATACCCTCTATAGGTGTTCACTAGGTATTACTAAGCCTCTATATAGACTGTTTTAACAAACTTAACAGGAATATCTTCACAGACCTTATCTCACAAGGTCTAACACGGTATTAACAAGGTATCTTATAAGCCTGTTTCCACCTGTATTTTTAAAAGACTGTATAGTTAATTATTCAGAATTTTAAAATTTTTATAAAATAGGACTATCAAGTCATTTTTTAGGGTCTTTGAAGGAACTGAAAAATATCTGTAGAAGATGTATATCTGCTTGGTAGCCCTTAACATCCCTGTAACATCCCCTTTGCAGAATTTTAAAATATCCTTAACAATCTCTTAACAGCTCTTACATCTTCTTAACATCTCTTCAGAGGTCTTAACAGATTCTTAACAGAACTAACAAAGGTGTAACAAGTTCTTAACAAGTGCTGAATAGTCTTTACAGAGGCTTAACAGATGACTAACAAGAGCTAACAAGTTAATTTTTAAGAGTTATTTTGTTAAGATAATTAACAAGTTCCTAACAAGTGTCTAATCTTTTTAACAAGCTATTAACATGGTCACTACTCTTTTCTTATCGTTCCCTCTACCTTCTTAGTGATTCTCTAAATAGCCCTCTTAAAAGCTCTCTATAGCTCTTTATAAGCCCTTTCAAGCCTCTTCCTAGTTACTACACCCCAACTGTACAGACACCTCTATATAGAGCTTTACAGGAGCTTTAAAGGCTATGTCAAAGACTCTTACAAGGCTTTTACGTGGTCTTAACAGAGATTTAACAAGGGGCTAACAAGTTGCTAACAAGTGCCTTGAAAGAATAACTATGTAGGGATTGTTAAGAAATTGTTAAGAAAATGTTAAGGGGGCTAGCATTTACGTAACTTTGAAGTAGCTTTATAGCTTCTTTTACGTAACTTTATAGCTTCTTTCACGTAACTTTGAAGTGACTTTATAGCCCCTATAACATACTTTTTAGTGACTATCAAGGGGATTGTTTAACTATTCACAAGATACTAACGAGATAATAAAGCTCATACCCTTATAAGATTCTTTTAAGCCTCTATAAAGCCCTGTAAAGAGCTTTTAAGGGTGAGTTAATGCAATCCCTTAAGTTAGGTTGATAAGGCTGTTATAGCGCTTTATAGAGCGTTTAAGTGGGCCATCCCCTTTCTGGGGTTATTGGCTTATATTTAAGTTGATTTGATAAAAGGCTATAGAGTAGACTATAGAGTTATTGCTTTTAAGGTCTGATAAGATTCTGAAAAGGTGAGGAAAGGGATTGTATAAGGATTGGATAGACGTAAAAAAGCCCCTGTGAGGGGCTGTATAAAGGTATCTGGGGCTATTTAGCCCCGTTGCGTCGATTAGTTGTAACCTTGTTTGCTGTAGTATAGGGAGACGATTTTTTCTCCCCAGTAGTGGTAGTGATATTCCTCGTTTATGGCTTCTTTTACAGCATCCTTCCAAAAGTCATCGGTAGGGTTATAATCTGGTAGCACCTGCTGAATCAGCATTTTGATAAGGTCAAAGGTGTTATCTGTGCCACCGATATCGAATTTTGCATCAAGTTCGTGGCAGCCATAAGCATTAACAGTTACGCGGATAGTTGACATAATTTAGATTCTCCAGTTTAGGACTTTATTTAGTGGGGAAGGTTAATCCCTCCCCGTTGATTAGTAATTTACTGCATGTTGGCGTATGTTGCAAGCCTTTTTTCGTTGTATTTTGTCAGAATCTCACAAGATAAAACATCATATTTTATAACCGCGTTGCTTTTGTCGAGGTCAAAGAATCCAAACGCTTTACCATCTTTGAATCCGACAACTTCGTAAGATTCTTTGATGATTTCACCATTGAACAAATCGCTTTCGATGCGGTGAAACAGTGCTACGTCTTCTTTGTCAGTTGCAATTTGTAAAAGTGTGGTCAGTTCGACGTGTTCCATTTTGAATCTCCAGTTTAGGATTTTATTTAGTGGGGGAGGTCATCCCCCGTTGATTGACAATTTACAGATTTTCGGTTGTCTCGTCAATATCTTTTTCAATATCTTTTAAAGTTTTTTCTAAGTTCTTGATATTGAACGTTAAACCTTCACCTAGAGTCTTAGAGTAACCACTAGGACGTAAATCATAAAGCTCGATTTCTTCCACTAGAGAAAGGTTAACAGCCCAGCCACCTATGCCGTAGGCCATTGAAACGGTATTTACAGGGGCTTTATAGAACTTATTAAGATTCTGAATAGAACGTTCATAAGCCATTTTATAACCGTTTAAAAGGTTTTTAACGTGTCTGTGAACGTTTTTACAATCATCTAGATAAATCTCTAAGAATAACGGTAATAATTCCGCTACAGCTTGCATAAAGTGAGAGACCACAACGGTTGCAACATTACGACGATGAACGTAATAAGCCCCGTTTTCTGATTTAGTAATGGTTGCAAAGTGTACCCCATTACAGCGAAATTCGTATGTGTCTTTTACAGGTTTAGACATTACAGCATTTGAACGAATGAAGTTGATAGCTTTGAACTTGTTCATTTTAGAATCTCCTAGTTTAAGGACTTTATTTAGTGGGGAAGGTTATTGCCTCCCCGTTGATGAGTAATTTACTTGTTTTGATAGCTGATTGCAAGCAATTTTTTAAGTTTATCTATAAAGAATCTTTTAAGTTAATCCCTTTTAGATAAACCCCCTCGAACAAAGTTACCAATGTCAAGAGGGATTGTCAACATCTTTTTAAAAGTTTTTTGTAAGTTATTGATTAACTGATGAATATTTTTTCAGGTTTTACATAGCTGATACGCTGGCTTTTTAGCAGGTCATCCCAGATTAACGCGGCAATATGAGAATAGCCGGATTCACGTAAAAGTTTCATTGTTTTACTTCTCGTCTCAAAGCGGCTTGCGTAGTATTCACTGTTCAAGGTTGTTTTGTTCCCTTCGTTATCTGTATGGATGATTTGCATCACTTGAAAGGGGCTTACATCCTCACCTTTATTCCACTGCTCAAAGTATTTTAGGCACTGCATAGGCGATATCTTATCACTTACTTGAGTTGACCAAGATGAACCCTCTTTATCAGTAATTACAGTTACATAAGCCATTTTAGAATCTCCAGTTTAGGACTTTATTTAGTGGGGAAGGTCATTCCCTCCCCGTTGATTGACAATTTACAGATTTTTATCAGGCTTGTCTAGTCTTTTTCAATGATAATTTCATACTGACCATCTACGCTGTCAAAATAGACACCATCTTCATCTTCTGTCTTGAAGTAGCATTGTATGTCATCACTGGCGGGGTAGTCTTGTCTTGCTATCTGGCAAACTTGAATAGCATTTTCTTTACTCCCTGTAAACTCCTCAAGCCCTTTAAAATCACATGAATGACCATTACAAATAGAAAGGATAAGATAAACGGTTGTAAGCATGATTTAAGCCCTTTAAAAGCCCCTACAAGGGGCTGATTAGTGTTTATAAGGTGATTGCATAGGTTTTTAGAAAAAGCTCTTTAAATCCTCTTCTGCGATGTTTCCCGTTAGTGTGTCCATGATGTCACAAAAAACCTGAATACTGTCCGACTGTTGAACACTTTTAGCAAGTAGTTCTAATGTCTCATCAAGATAGTTCATATTTGGGTTATCCAGTGAAGGAAGACAAAAAGGTGAATACATAGCGTTAAACTCTGTTGTATAGACCTTTTTAATCCAGTTTACATCAAAGTACTCTGTAAAACTCGCTACACTCGACATATTATCACAAGAATAATCATCATTTAGCTCATCCTCTGGAATATCGAGTTCTAAGATAACAATATTTTGAGTCTTCATCTGAAAAGCTGCGGTGATAGTGGCATTGCCTAGAGCTTGCTGGATACCTTCAGAGATTATTTCTTCCTCATCATCGCCATAGATTTTATTTTCTGGATACACGTAAAAATTGCCGTCCATATCCGAACAATTCCATGCGCCTGATGGTTTATCACCGTTATTAATAAGGTTGAGGAAATTTTCTTGAGTAGTACCGTGAAAACATTTCATTTTTGAATCTCCTAGTTTAAGGATTGAGTGGTAAAGCTCTTTATCTGGGGCTTACTTTATCGAACTATAAGCCCCTTGTAAAGTACTTTATTTAACTTTCTTTGAGAAAATTAGTTTAACTGCAACCGTAGGAATCTCGTCAGCGCTTGTAACCAGCATTACTTTTTGAGTAACCAACTTATAACCGTTCTTTGCAGCGTATGCGGTAAAACGGTTAACATTGTAACTATAAGTTTTTGGTGTGCTATCTGGCATGTGGTAAAGAAAAGGTTTACCCAAATTTTCTTCTTGTGTCAACAGTCGGCAGGTATCAGGGATATTGAAATAGTTCATCATTTTAGAATCTCCTAGTTTAAGGATTTAGTGGTAAAGCTCTTTATCTGGGGCTTAAGATATCAACTTTTAAGCCCCCTGTAAAGTACTTTATCAGTTATTTTTGACAACTTTTAAAACTGCACGGTAACCTAAGCAATAAGAGTCACCGAAGAGTGACCGGCCCATGAAGGAATCCTCTGTGATATCTTTTGCAGTGACAGTTTTTTCTACGCCGTGAAAAAGAACTGTATCCCCGACTTTAATATCTTTGATGTGAGTTGTTTCAATGGTTAAACCATTAATAATAGCCATTTTTGAATCTCCAGTTTAGGACTTTATTTAGTGGGGAAGGTCATTCCCTCCCCGTTGATGTGTAATTTAATCTATCTAAAAACCAGTGTCAACAAAATTTTTTAGAGTTCTGCATAAATTGCATCACAGATATCACGGAAGTCATGATTAGTCAAATTACGCTGCAACCAAGTGGCGAAAAAGTCAGCGATTGCAAAGTTAGCATCATACTCGACAGATAGCCACACTTTAACAGCAAATCGGAACATTTTCAAATCTAACTCTTTATTCATTACCTTAGATTTGCCTAACATGTCTGACATTTCATATTGTGCGCCGTCTAGCGTGATACCTGCTGCAACGTCAGCCAATGAGCTTTTTACATTTTCAACGTCTAAGATAATACTTTGAATCTTCCCAATAATGTTGTGCAATGTTTCATCTGGTGCTGATGATGTGATAACATTAATCCGGTTGACGGTCAAACGTGCTTTTAAGATAGATAACTCACGATTATTAATAGCCATTTTTAAGTTCTCCAATTTAGGATTGAGTGGTAAAGCTCTTTATCTGGGGCTTACTCTATCGAACTATAAGCCCCTTGTAAAGTACTTTATACTAAATACAGCTTTTTACCTTTTACTATGATGTAACTCGATGCGCTATTGCTGCATACATCTTGGTAAATTCTGCGCAAACGCCCTTCATAGTGTACTTTCCAGCTAGTTGGAATCTTTTTGCCGTATCCGGTAGCAGTTTTTTGGAGTCCTGCTACTTGCCAATCTAAGATATGTTGTTCAGCCTGTAAATCTTCAAAGCACATCACACCGTCTACATAGTGACGCAAGGTGACATTTAAGGTGCGACCGTTGTTAGTAGTGTACATTTTTGAATCTCCTAGTTTAAGGATTTTATTTAGTGGGGAAGGTCATTCCCTCCCCGTTGATGTGTAATTTAACCTATCTAAAAATCAGTGTCAAACACTTTGTTTTCGTTTGCCCAATTCTTGAACAATTACAGCGTAGTAGTCTTTTAAGTCACTGATATTTAAAGCATTTATCAGAGAATTATAATCATCCACTAACTGAAAATCATCTTTGAAGATGTCACTTATCTGATAGGTTTTCGCTTTATATCTGAAGCTCATCTCTAGCCGCTTTATTTGCTCATCGCTTAAACGCTCCAGAAAGCTCACTACAAGGTTATTGCTAACCTGTTGTGTGATTGCCTTATTTGCTAGATTATAGGCTTTATATGCCTTATAGAGCGCGAAAATGGCAATGATTGCAGTGATACCAGTCATTAACATGGTGTTTCCTCTTTACGTGATACTTTACCATTTACAGTTATCTCATAGGATTCTAATAAATCGCTTTTAGACTTTACAGGACTTTTAAAAGTATCATCATAAACATTAATTTGCAATACAGGTTTTTTATACTCCCTGCAACTATTCCATAAGCAAATCACTACACGACGGCCTTTTATTTTGCCGTGTAACCATTCCATAACATCATGACTATTCCTTGATGTCTCGATAAAATCAATTTTATTGAGTAATTTGCTAAGGTTTTCCCTAACTTTATTTGATAATTTCATTTTAGAATCTCCTAGTTTAAGGGCTTTATTTGATAAATCTCTTTATCTGGGGCTATCCTACCAGCTTGATAACCCCGTGTAAAGAAATCTATTTAGTTCTTAAAGATATTCATCACTGAATCTTTCAACGATTCCAAACGTTCTAATACTTCAGTTTCTGCGTCTGAATTGCTCACCTCTTCTTTTAGTCTATCCTCTAAATCATCACCGTCACGATAGCACCAATCAAAAGCATAACCAAGATAAAAACTTTCTAAAACCGTGTTACCGTTTGCATCCACAACTTTCGCGGCAAGGTTGTACTCTGAAGCCTCTAAATCTCTTTCTAGTTCTTTCTGTAAGCTGGTGTAAGCCTCTTTTGATGGATTTTCCCGACCTTGTTTTGCATAGTCACTAGAAAGCTGTTTAAGGCTGTAATGTAAAGGGATTGCATATTTAAATGCATTATGCTGATGGTTAGGATTTTTAATAGTTACACCGCCTTGATGGTCATCTGTAAACTGCCAATTATCAAGGTTATGGCTTGCTTCAAAGCAATTAACAGCCTCATAGATGATAGAAAATTTTTCTTTTACAACTTCAAAGGTAGCGTCTACAGTTTTCATTTTTGAATCTCCAGTTTAGGATTTAGTGGTAAAGCTCTTTATCTGGGGCTTAAGATATCAACTTTTAAGCCCCCTGTAAAGTACTTTATTAGATTAAATTGCCAGTTAATGATAAGTGCATTTTATAGCCTTTTTTGGTAAAAACGTTCACTTTACCTAGTGTTTTTACACCTTTAAAAAGGTTGTTTGAACTGCGTTTTAAAGTTAACTGCTTATCAGCCTTCACGCCCCACCTTACAGCGGATTGTTTCCCGTTGTCAACCACTTTCCCGCCTAACTTTTTAGCTATGTTGCGAGCGTCATCACGAGTTTTTGCAGGAACTACAACGTTTTTGATAATAGCCATTTTTAAGTTCTCCAATTTAGGATTTAGTGGTAAAGCTCTTTATCTGGGGCTTACTCTATCGAACTATAAGCCCCTTGTAAAGTACTTTAT
>ERZ1026866.45-NODE-45-length-87180-cov-32.858158_pt1 | contig 87180 bp, 94 predicted proteins | sample MGYA00380163_ERZ1026866 | MGnify/ENA primary metagenome ERZ1026866 (study PRJEB33269, sample SAMEA4719799) | human gut metagenome | biome: human-associated habitat; feature: organic feature; material: feces | place: Cameroon | collected 2013-10 ...
CTTAACTCTTCACTCTTAGTGAACAATTGGTAAGACTCTTCTGATAAGGCAGTAATTTTAGCTTCTATTTTCTCTAAGTCAGTCAAGGTATGCTTCGACTCAGACTCAGACTCAGGTTCAGACTCAGGTTCAAGTTCAGGTTCTAATTCAGGTTCTAATTCAGCTTCTGTAGGTCGTTTGTCTAATAACTCAAATTCGTTACCACTAAGGCTAATAGCACTCAATAAACTATCTAAGGTGTCACCACCCCAACCGTCTTTGTCATCATCACGAACATAGTATGAACCATCAGATGTAAGTTTAACCTCATAGCTAATTCCTTTAGTCCAGAATGTACTCTTTGCTTTAGTACATTTAATAGACAATGCGTATTCTTCCTCAACCTTGTCTAACATGTCTTCCGTCCAACACCAATCTTGTTGTACATCGTCAATGTCAATAAAGTAGCGTAGGCTCTTCCCTCGAACACTTGCGATAGTAGCTTCCTTACCTGCGTAGTTTATCATGTCGGCGGCTAGGTGAGCCTTGTATGCTATCCCAGATGTCTGTAAATCAGTAGAAACCTTTACTCGTTCACCTACTTCAAACCGAGGTTTACTTGTTGTCTCCTCTCCTATTGACACAAGTTCAAACATGTTAGTGTCATACCCTTTCCCTACCTTATTTAAAACGCCTCGTGCTGTGTCACTGGTGAATCTGATACGACCATTGTTATCAATAATAACGTGACTACCGTCTGCAGTAGCTCTACGAACACGATAGAGTTTATTCTTGCTCCAAGCAGGTTCAAAGTCACCTAAAAACTTAATATAATAAATCATTCTTTCATCTCCTTAATAAGTGTAGTAGCCTACCTACATATACTCTCTTAGTAGCTCTAAAGATTCTTCTAGTCTACGAGCTTTTGCATTTAAGTTAACTGCTTGTTCATTTACACGGTCACGTTTAGCAAACAGTTGTTCTGCTTCTGCTGTTAACTGTTCAATCTTGGCTAGTATCTTAGCTTCGGCATCTAGCTCCTCTTCCTCTACTTCCTTTTCTCCATCATTTGACGGTTCATCTACAAAGACATACTGGTTTGGGTGTAGATAGTATCCATCTGGTCTCTCATCAAGATAGATATTTACCCCACTCCCTATAGATGCGCCACCCATAACTTTGTAGGTACCCCCAACTTTTAGCAATTCCTCATCAGGAGTACATTCTTGGAGTGCAATTACTCTAACAAGTCGTGCAGGCTTTTCCTCTACAACTTCAAAAATAGCACTTTTATCGTCATTATGATTTAGACGAGCTAAAATACCGTCAGTATAGGAACGCTGTCCATTCGGAACATCTTCTATATATAAGACACCTTCATCGTTCTTTTTGACTTCATACACAGCTCCTGTAGTCCATCTGACATATCCATTGTTATCTGTGCAACGTAGCTTCATACCTTCTTTAATGTCTTTCTCTGTGTATTTCACTTTTTCTTCCTCCTTAACAATTTCAAATTTTACATTAGAATCTTGTTCGTTCATGCAGTATAGAATGTAATAACTTCCAATATGGTCACCGTCATTATCAAAAATACCCTCATTTTCTACTGTATAAATATCACCTTTTGTCCAACGGTTATACGTACCAGATTTTGTACAACGTAATTTGGTACCGTCTTTAATGTCGTATTCTGTGTATTGCTTTTGTTCATCAACAATTTCAAATTCTGAGTCAAGACTACTTTCTTTGTTTAGTCTGTGAACCATAGCGTATAGAGCTATTTCATTACCACTATCAGTTTCAACATAATTATCTACAGTCCCCTCTTGTACGGTGTACACCTTGCCTGTAGTCCAATGACTATACCCTTTGTTATCTGTGCAACGTAATTTAGTACCTACCTTTAAATCGTCAATTGTGTATTTCATTTACTTTCCCTCCTTAACAATTTCAAATGTTGCATTACTTGCACGCTCTTTATTTACCCAAATAAGCATGTCTTTGACAGGTATAGGATTACCCCCGTCAGTTTCAACATAATTATATCTAGCTCCATATTTAACAGTGTATAGCTTACCTGTAGTCCACTGAATATAACGTTTGTTATCCGTGCAAATTAATTTAGTACCTTCTTTTAAATCTTCAATTGTGTATTTCATTTTAATTCCTCCACTGTAATATTTAAGTCATAACGACATAGACCATGTTCATTACCAACTTTTTCTAAGTAAAAATATTTAACAGGGTAACTAAAGTACTCTTTTAGTTCACTATCATATTCTCCACAAGATATTAAGGTACTACCCTTTTTTGTCAAATAACCATACTTGTCTTAATTCGTTTCTACATGATAAAACCAGTTGTCCTACTGTCATTTTATAATCTCTCCAACCTGATAATTTCAATTTGTTCTGGTTTAATAGGCTCCAAAATCTCAAAGAAGTCTACAATAGCATCACATTCATCAATTGCATCTATTTCTTGATAAAATGGGTAGTCCTCACATTTCATTCTATACATAATTTGATATTTCTTCATTGTTCTGTTCATCTACCTTTCCTCCAATCTATTGATAATTTGTTCATATTGCTTAACGGTTTGGTCTGCCAGCTCTAAATCATTTCGTAGTTGGTCTATTTCGTTAATTAATACTTGTTTATTTTTATGGCTATTATCTAATGCCATTTCTAAATCGTTGTTTTTGTCCCATAGTTCATTTTTAATTTTTATTAATCTTTCGTTTTTTGATACTATATTTCTATTTAAATCAAGTTCGTTAGTCCTTAATATCAAATATTTTACTGAAAATCCAATTTGCTAAAAGGTATACACCTAATACAATCCCGCCACCAACTGCGCCACCTAATAAGAATTGTGCTAAATCTGACATTTACTTCTCCCCTCCTTAGCTTCTTCTTGTAGTAGTCTAGTTATTTGTACTGTGATTTTCTCATAACGTTTTATGCACTCTGCATAGTACCTCTCATTCATAGCAATGCTAGCATGTCTCATATCGTTTAGAGAGAGAGCTAGCTCCCTCTCTAACCTTTTTAGTTCTTCTGAGTAATCAACCATTTAGCCACACCTGCTCCCCTAAATCTGTTTTACTTCTCCGTACACCTACTACATGTATTGCAACATCCCCACTAGCTGTTTCTACATCAAACTTACCCATGATATATTCTTCATACTTAATGCCTGTGCTATCAATTGCAAAGTCTTTTCTAAGTTCATTATCACTTGGTCTATCTTTTGTAAAGAAACGTTGCCACTCTGGATACTCATAGTTGAGAATTTCGTATACCTTATCATAGAAATTCATCATATCTCCTCCTGTTCAATAGCCCACTGGCTAAATACTTGTAAGACTTGAGCAAAGTTTTCATCATTAAAATTCCATCTTTTTTCATAATCTACTAGTCCAAAAAACAAAGCATCATGAGTATTCCCTAATCTTTCATGATTATATTGCAACTGTTTGAGGTATTTCTGCTGATTTTCGTTGAGCTGTGGTTGTTCCTCAATCTTTTGTAAATCTTGGATTGCATCTAAATATCCCAATGCTTTTTTATCGTTGTAGCCCCTTTTATCAAGTTCTAGGGACAATTTATAAGCTAGTCCACTCATTATTCTTCTCCCTGTTCTTCTAGGGCTAGCCCTGTATAAAAGTTGCTGTAAACCCCAATCAATCCATTCTCATTTAGTTTACTGAAAGCAGAGTACGCTTCTGGGTACTTCATTCTACCACCAGTAGATTCTAAGAACCCTAGCGTTTCTGTTACATGAGTTAAGCCACCTACTTCGTACAATTCGTTCAACCAATCTAACAGCACTGTTTGTGGTTCACTTAGCCATGTTGGTGCTATCTCTTTTTTCTTTAACTCTTTTTTGATATACCGAATTGCATTGTTTAAATAAACTTCCTCGGTATCACGACCTTTGTTCCCTAATAGTACTCGTTCAATCTCATCAACTGCTGATTCTAAATTATTCATTATACTTCCTCCTGTTCATTTAGTGTACTTAAAATATACAACTCTTCTGTTAAATTGTCAATTACTTTTCTTAGTTCCTTCTGATTAGTTGTATCTACTCGTTGTGTTGCTTGCATTCTTATATCTCCATCTCTGTACAAAACTAGCACTCTGTTTTCAGGAGACCATTTATTAGAAGGGCATACCCAAACAGTAACCTTTGGGTCGTCTACAGGCACCTCATCCCAACCCATTTCTTTCCATGGTAGTTCCTTTAAGTTACGCATAATCATACCTCACTCTACCTTACTAATCTGCCAGTAAGTTACACCAGATGCTACTGCAATAACAATAATATCTGTAATAATATACTGAATTAAACCAAACCAATCTTTCTCATGTATGAAGAATGGTAGGGCAATTAAGGTAGTTACAATACTGAATACTACCAGAAGAGCTACAATAATCATACAGATAAGAATAATCATATTTAATACTTTGTCCTCTTTACTCATCTACTTGGTCGCTCCCTTTCAAGAATTTCTGTAAATACATTGATTAAGTTCTGCTTGGTTTCCATTTCTTTGGTAACATCTTTATACTCCATACTAGAGGCAGTAACAATGTAAAGCCCGATAACAATGATAATGACTGCTAACACAACCATAATAGTTGTTACTAGCTGTAACCCAGTAGCCAGCCCCATAGTAATACCTGAGTGTAAACAGTAGTAGAAAACTAGACCTAGGACTGTTATAAATGCCCCTAGCATAGCCCCTACTGCTAACTCATTTCGGTACTCTCTGTTAAGCTTGTTCTCTTTCTCTAGTCGAATGATATTTTCTTCCATATCGTCAAGGTCTTTTTTAGTGTAGCTCCATAGTAGGTTACCCATTACATATCAGCCTCCAAGCCTAGCTCCTCTAACTCTACAATACAATCTTTACAGATACGTTCATCTTCATAAGGGTTACCTTTAGTAGTAATCTCAAAGTAATCGTCACCTGCAAGGAAAACCCAATTACAACGTGCACAGTTAATTCCTTCAATTCCTGATTCGATTTCTAGTTCGGCATTGTCACACTCTGGGCATTCATCGTATCCCTCTTCGTAACCTTCCCATCCACACTCTTCACAGTTTACTTGTAGCAACCAATCTTCCTCTTGAATTACATCTACTTTACCCATTGCTAATAATTTTTTATCTTTTTCGTTCATTGTCATTTCCTCCTATAATTAAATTCCTAATTGTTCTTCTAAACCTGTTAAGTCAATTTTGTAGTAACCAATAAAATTTAGTAAGTTATCTGAGTAAAACTCTACGATTTCATTAGCATCCATTGCTTCTACTAGCTCCGTTCCTGTTAAGTCCTCAAAGTATTCTACATCTTCTTGAGAAAGCTCGTCTTCTGCATCTGCTAACCAATTTTCCATTACCCGTGACTTCTTAAGATTACTCATTAATTTTAATTCCGCTTCCACATGTTCTTTTACTAGTTGTTTGTGTTCTTCTAAAAAGTCAATATCCATAATATCCATTTTATTTTCCTCTTTTCTTAGATAATTTTGCGAAGTCTTTTAACAAGTTACTTGGAATATTTAATACAGTTACTAGTGTGTCTTCACTGCTTACCACAAAACATTTACCGTTGTACAAGATACATTGGTGTGGGTACTTAGAATTAAATACTCGTGATACTACCCATTTCTTTAAACGTCCTGTTAGTTCATGTTGTCGGTAACCTCGTTCTAATGCTAATTCAAATTGACGGTCTACCGAACCTTTGTTAACTCCTACTCGTTCTCTTACTCGTTTCTCTCCGTGTCTACTTACTTGTCCCATGTGTTTGCCCTCCTTCATCTTATAAACCTAGTTTACACTAGTGGTTGTTATTTGTCAATACCTTTTCTAAAAAAAAAATTAAATTAATTTGTAACCCCCGACTAACGAGGGCTACAAACCTAACCTATTTACTTGTTAAAGAACTTCTTGGCTGCCAAGATAACAGCTACTGTTAAAGCAACTCCACCAAAAGCAACTAAACCTGTGTCAGCCTCTGTACCAGTAGATGGTAGGCTAGCTTCTGTACTCGTAGTAGCATGAGTAGCTTGTGTAGAGCTTGTGGAGCCTGCTACTTGAGAAACTTCTGTAGAACTCGTAGAACCTGCTACTTGAGTTGTAGAACTTGTAGACGTACTCTCAATAGCTCCTGTTTGCTCCGTAGAGGCTTCTACTGTGTTTTCCGTAGAATCTACTGTAGAAGATGTAGAATCGTTTGTAGAGCTTTCTACGTCCGTTGTAGAGGTGCTGTTACTCTCCCCTGTGTTGGAGGTAGTTTCTGTGGTACTCTCTTGTTCTGTAGATTCTGTAGTAGAGCTCTCTGTAGATGTTTCTGTAGTAGTAAACTTAACAGGTACAGTTAATGTGGCTTCCCGTTCGTGGTCTTTAACAAACACGTAAATAGCTGATGTATCCATACCTTGCTTCCCTTTAACTTGGAATGTCACTGAACCGTTGCCATCTGCATCCAAGTCCCCTAAGTATTCTGTATTGTTATTGTATACACCTACCTGTGCACCTTCCCAGAATTTACCTGTAGATAATGTTGCTTTAACATCTACAGTGACTACTTGGTCTCGTTCTAAATATACACCTTCACGGCTAACTGGCTCTCCATTAATAGATGCTGTAACGTTCATTACAGTTTGTTTAATTTCTGTTTCATCGCTAAAGATAGCTGACATTACCCGAGGCATGTCCCCTTCATAACCAGAAGTTAATGCAAAAATACTAGTTGTCACTTGGTCTGGACGTCCGTCTACTGGAAATGTGATTTCTGCATTACCAAACTCATCTACTTTTTCCTTGTAGTCTTTACCATTGTTACGAATAATTGCATAAGCGTTCTCTGGGGTAGGTTCATTGTTCCATGTCGCTACATGCAACTTAAAGGTAACCTCTTGACCTCGTTCCACTACATAGTTTCCGTTATATAAGTCTAAACCCTCTGCCACAACATCAATATTTGTTACATATGCCATAATAAATCTCTCCTTCTCATCTCTTCATTTGATAAATTAATCTTACCATTGTGATTGTTTATTGTCAATACCTTTTCTAAAAAAAAATTATATAAATGATTTAATCGTTGTTTTACCTAAGAAAGGTAGCTGAATAGCTCCTTTGTAGTCTACTACTTCATCTTCTACATTTAGATTCCCTTTAACAGGTCTCGGTGTGATGTAAACAGAAATACCTAAGTCGTTATTTAGGAAACCCTGACAAGAATCTGGGTTGCTTCTGTTGTGATTCGGGCACCAGTATAAAACCTTCTTAAGTGTTACAGCAAGCTCTCCGCACTTAGTACATTTAGCTGTGTGTCCACTACGTAGTATTCCTAAACTAGGTGTTTTGTAGCAGTATTCCTCACCTGTAGAACCACTAGATGTAGTTCCTGTCAATGCTAGGTCACGCTCGAAGTCTGTAGTACCATCAAAGTATTGTGGTTTGTAGCCTGCTACTACTTCTGATTCACTCAAGTACCATAAAGCATAGTGAGTAGCTTCATGTTTTAATACGTCTTCGAGTAGTTTGATAGCAGTGTCCCCTACCTTTTGCCCTGTGTGTAGGAGTAAGTCCACTTCTCGAATAAGTTTACCGCTAATTTCAATCTCTACTCCCGGTTTCCCATCTTTCATCCAGTAGTTAAAGCTACCTTCTGTTACTGTAATACGTCCATTAATAACTACATCAATAGGGGGAATTTTTGGTTTGTAAGCTTCTGCTAGGAACTCATTTACAAACTGTTTACATACATCTGCCCAGTAAGTCTTCTCTTTCTTTGTTAAACGTAAGTTTTTAACATTAGGGAACTGATATAAATATACTTCTCTCTTATCGTCCCATTCTCTTAAAAATCCACTGTAATCTACCATCTACTAGTAATCCTCCACTTCAACTTCATATAACCAGTTTACCCTTCTGTCTTCCCCGTAGTTCTCATGGTAAAACATTTCTGCATAAGACGATTCTATTATAGCAATTGCTTTCTTATCCATTCTATCACTGATTTCGTCTCTAATTTCTTTCATAATCTTTAACACGATATACCCTTCTTTAGTACCTTGGAAGTTATCTAAAGCAAATAGCTCCTCTGCTTTCACGTGCAACCCATCATGCAAGAGGTGTAGCTCTTCTGTCGGTCTATCTTCAATTGTTTGGTACAAATAGTTGTAGTACTCTCTAGTAATCTTCATGCCATTTCTCTCCTTAGTCGTTGAACATAACAGATAAATCTCGATGTAGTGCTTTACTCAACTTCAATAAAATACGTAGTGTAGGTAATCTCTTACCTTGTTCAATCAAGATTAGTGTAGAGTGGTCTACGTTAGCTCGTTTAGCTAGCTCTCTACGTGAAATGTCTTGGCTTTCTCTTAATACTTGTAATTCGTCTCCTAGGTTACAAGCAAAAATTGATTCCTCCTCTGTTAAATTTGCGTATACTTTATGTGTGTTTTCTGTTGTCATATTATCTCTCTCCTCTTTATCTCTATAAGTACATGTTACACTAATTGTTGTTAATTGTCAATACTTTATTTTAATTTTTTTCTTACCAATGTCAATTTAGTAAGAAAAATGGTTGTTACTTGGTAGTGAAGTCTGAACCCCTTGTCAGTTCTGCTACCTCTTCTTCTGTGAGATACCTTGAACCTTTAGTAGTTCTTTTAGCCAACTCTAGCACCTCTTCGGACATATCAATGTCATCTAGGATAGCTAGTACTTCCTCTATAAAACTTTTATTTAGCTTATCATTCTCCATCTGTGTCACGCTCCTTAGAGAAATCTTGATACTCCTTCTTAAAATGTTCCACAACTTCTGGTTCTTCTAGTAGTTTAAGTAAGACGTTCATCTTATCTAACATGGACATATTATCAAAGTCATACCCTCTATCTTCTAATAATTCTTTTGTGTAAGACATATTAACCCTCCTGTTTATCATTTACTATGTTAATATCATCAGTATTTATTCCGCTATCAGTTAAATAATCTATAAAATCGTCTAAGTATACTACTTCGTCTTCCATAGTAACCCTCCTAACTGTAAATATATAATAACACAAAAAGAGGCTTTATGCAAGCCCCTTTATCTAATTATTTAATTTCCAAAAGTTGAGCGCTTTTCCCTTCGTCTGCATCGTTAACAACTAATGTGTCTTTATCAATGTAGATAACAGAGCTAGCAGATTCAGACTTCCCTACAATACCTAGTGAGTAAGTCCACCAGTTACTAGTGATATAGTTCTCTGTGTAAACCAATTTAGGCTCGATTTCACCCATAGTAGACATTATAGTAGCAGTTCCTGAACTAACCGAGCGGATGCCTTCGTCTACTCTAATATTATATCTATTTTCCTTAGCTTCTACATACACTTCACTTGTTTTGTAAATAGAGTGTAGGTCATACTCTTTAGTCACTTCTTGAGTCGGTGCCATGCTAAAGGTGATTGCCAGTGACGGTATTGTAATACAGACAGAAAACACTAAACCTGCTACTACACTACCAAAAAGCTGTGCCCAGTCAAAGTAACCATCCACACAGTAAAAGTAGCTTTGAAAAGCTACGGTAGTAATAACAGCTACAACAATAAAAAATATCATGATGAACCTCCAAATATTTTATTAGGTAAAGGTAGCAACTCGAAAGTCACTACCTTAGTCCTATTATTTCTTTGTACGACCTCTACGTGGTACACGGTATTTATCTAACAAGTAGAACAACCCGTTCTTGTGTAAATCGTATTTTTCATAGATACTTGCTAAACGTACACCTACTTTGTAAGCTCGTAATACTTCCGCTAACTTAGCAGGGTCTGACTCTACGTGAGCTACACGTTCAGCTACTTTAGATGATTTAACTTCTGCTCCGTTTGCATATAAGATAGAATAGACAGCCCCAACGCTAATTCCATATTTATCTGTTAGCTCATATAAAGGAACACCATTTTGCCAGTCAGCTAATAGCTTAGCCTCGTCCATTGTAGGCTTCACTTTACTATCTGCTACTTCTTCTTCGTCATCTTCTACTTCAACTTCTGCTACTAAAGGTTTGTCTTCTTCTACTACTTCAACTTCTTCTTCTTCTTTCTCGTCTTCCTTGTCTTCAATAGAGTTTAGTAAACCTTGTAAGAAATTTAGGATAGCTTTAGTAGTTTCACGTTCCCGATTGTCTGGTGTAACCTTGATTTCAAAGTCACAAAATGAGTAACCATGTTTATCATAAGAAACTTCGATAGAACGGATAAGGTAAATACCCAACATACGTAAGCTACGTAACATACCATATACTCTTTTTTCATCATTGATTCGTTTGATTAAACCAGTTAGCATTTTAATACTTCCCTCATAGTAAATAACTTGTAGAGGGTCTTGTTTCTTGGTTACTGACTCTAAATCAAACTCCATATTTGCTAAGACACGTTTTAATGTATCTAATACTGCTTTATCTGCTGTAATTTCTTCTAATGAACTAGCAAGGGCTAGTGCGTTTAAATCTGGTTCTACTTCTTCATTGAACAAGTCTAAGGTGCTGTTTGCATATTCTAATGCTTGTTCGTTAACAGGGGTATAATCAGCCTTTTCTAAAAGGTGTTTACCTTTACCAACTGCAAATTTTGCCATGCGATAGGCTGTTGTATCTGTCTGAACATGCTCTACTTCGTCTAAGACTGCTTCTGCTGTCTCCACTAAAGATTTAGATACAGCTAATCGTACCCCTAAGTCTTCTAACTCTTGGGCATGTTCGTTTTCAAACTTAGCTTGTTCCTCTTCTTTTAGAGCTTCTTCTGAAACTGAGTCTTCATCGTCAAAAGCATCGCAGTTGTCTACAATAGATTGAATCTCTTCTTCTGATAGCATGAGGTCGTCTTCATTGCTTGTTACATATTGGTACATTTCGTAGACTTCGTTTGATGCAAGGTCTAATACTTCATCCATTACATCCGATAAGCCTACACTTACTAATAAAGGTTTTGCAATGTGAACTAAAAGAATATCGAATACGTCTAATGTATCCCCATCCATAAAGAACACAGTAGCTTCTTTACCTTTCCATGTTGCTTCTTCTGTTAAAAGACTAGCAATAAAGGTTACTGAATAGTTGTAAATAGTTGTTGCTAAGTCTTCCGCTAAGCTGTGTAATGTTTCTTCGTCCCATTGTTCGTTAGCTAACTTTCTATAAGTTTCAGCAGTATAGATACGGTAGACTTCTTCTGATGTGTCAAGGTCTCCTGTAATAGCTAATACCTCCTGTAAAAATTCTGGGTCAATGGCATTCACTGTATCATGCATTACATAGTTTTCTAATAGTTTTAATGACTTACGACATTCTCTTTCTTTTACTACATCTTGCAATGCATTTACGGCGCTAGCAAATGAATAGCTACTTGGACGTACAGTGCGACCAATTCGTTCTGCTAAGCCTCCTGTAATGTAAAAGTTTTTCTCATTAACAGTAGAGTTCTTTGTGTACAGTTCAAACGCTAAGTCCCCATGAGCAAGAACTAATGCTAACTCTTCACGATTATCGATGGGGAAAGTTAACGTTGTGTCTGACATATCCCCAAACTCTTGAAACATACCAATTAGCTTGTTTGTTAGCTCCCGTGTAGTAGCAGAAGGGTCTGTCATCTTTTCTTCCTCTTTCGGTGTAATACCTGTCTTAATTTCTGGCTCAACTCCACCTAACTTACGAACGTCTTCTAGCAATCCGTTCCATTCCTCATCGTCACTGTCTCCATAAGCAAAAGTCCCTTTTTCTAGGTTAATGAACACAATATCACGAGTCACTTTTGACTGTGCTGATTCATCATACAGGACTAACTTTGCGAAACCTTCATCCTCTTTGTCAAACTCTACAGTTACCTTGTCTCCTTTATCCATTCCTTGTAGTACTTTTAAAAACTTTGCCATCTCTTACTACCTCCTAATTCTATTACCATTTAACTGGTAAACTAATAATAACATGGTATTTGTTTATTGTCAATAGCTTTATCCAATTTAATTTAAAATAAAAAAAAGATAAGCCTAAGCCTATCTTCCTTTTAATTCTTCTTCACTATAGATACCGCCATCTCTACTTAGTTTATAGAAAAATTTGCCTTCTTCATTTTTGTAAATAGCTATTACTAATGCAGTGTCTTGGATACTGTCCTCTTTACTTGTGTAAAGAACGTTAGCGCCTATCATGTACTTAGGTATAGTCCCTGTAGAAGAATCGTATAGAAAACATGGATAGGTACTTAATGCATTAATAGGTAAATCATAAATTTGCCAATAGTCTTTTCTCCAATGCCCATCAGCAGGTGTTATATCATAGCTTATCTGTGTAACTGGTACTACGCCTTCTGTAAAAAGTCTTACTAGTACATCTAGTTTTCTCCGCTGTTCTAAACCTTTAACAAGAAGAACCTTACCATTTGTTAAAGCCTGTAAACTCTGTTCTAGCGTTAGTGCTTGATAGTTAACCTCTTCTAAATTTTCCACTACTCTTCCTCCTAAATAATGTCCATACCAGATGCTTGCAAAGCCTTAGTGATACGTTTATCTTCTTCTTTAAGGTCTAAGTTCTCGTAGAACTCTTTCTCTGCTACTTCAATTGCATTGAACACTTCTTCGTGTTGCTCTTCTGGGATAAACTGTAAAATAATTTCTGTCATTGCTTGTTCTTTAGCTGATTGACGTAAACGTAGTTCTCTTAACCCTGTTAGACTTAGACCTTGGAACTGGTTAGCGGTAATCTTTGCTTTCACTTCAATAGCTTTCATTGCTAACGGTGCTTCTACATAGTCCACTTCTTTTAAGCTAGCAAACCCTTTTTGAATGATAGTGTCTAGTACCTCTACGTCATTGTAGATTTGCTCTACCTGACCGAATGTGTTATCGTAACTTTCACTTGGTAATGAAGTAACTTCTTTAGATTTAATATCAATAATCTTACCAGATTTTCTACGTTTATCTAATAGAGATTCTAAATCAGTACCTGTCTCGATAGCCTCTCTGCGTTTCTCTTTATAACGAGACAATGCAGGTTTGTTAATCTCAAAATCAAACTTCTCTTTACAAAAAGCAATGATAAAGTCATATGGTTTACCCTCATCTAAAGCTTCATCTACCTTTGATACTAACAGTTTATTGTTGTATAAGTTCAGTAACACCGAACTGTTATTTACTTCTTTTTTAGCCATTTTAATTACAAACTCCTTTAGGTTAGTTTATTCTGAAACAAGGGCTTTTTCCTTTACAATCCCTTTGAATATCAGGTTCTGTAATTAATATAGCAGAACATCTTGTAAAATTTCATATATAAGTGAAACAAGCAAAAACCCCACGTATTTGTAGGGTTTTTATCACTTTATTAGCTGAATCATAATGAAACGAATGTAGGTCATTACAGGTAGATGAAATAAGTTGTTTTACTCTGCTTAGAAATATGAACTAAATAGTGTAGTTTTTTATTATGAATTGGTCTATACAGACCCTGTATTCTAAAGTTTAATCAGTAAATCCACCAATACCATATCTAACTTCGTGGTTGTCCGCCCATTTTTTCAAGTATTTAGCCTCACTTAGATGTAGGTCTCTATTGTTCAGCCCTCTTGCTTGAATAATGCTGTCTTCCTTAACCTCAAACGTAACTAAGCTTTCTTCTGGTGTTTCTTTATTACGTAAGAACAAGATTTGAGTATCACTATCTGCTACTTGTCGTGCATAAGTAAATACGCAGTGGTGCAAGTCTGTACCTTCTTTAGCTAAATCTTCTACACTTTCAGGGACTACTACAATGTATTCTCCTCTACCACCTTTGATTTCTAAGTGTTTATAGCTAGCTACAGCCTTATTAAATTTCTCTGCAAGCAGTTCGTCTTTCACTAGCTCATAATTCATGACTGCAATATCATGTGCTGTCTTGAGCGCTTTAGGATATTTAACTAAGTTATCACTCATGTAACTAGAAGTACGTAGGTAGTCTTTATAGATGTTAATTGTGGTTCTGCAGGAAGTCATTCCTTGCTCAATATATGTTTGGTAGTAGGCATAACGGATAGCACGGTTTAAATCTAGGTTAGCTGACTTAGCTAGTTCAAAAATGCTGTTCTCATAAAAGGGGGTAAACTCCTTACCACATACCATACGGTCATAAAGGTAAGACCACTCAATACTAATAAAACTACTTGCCTTTTTAATACCATATTGTTCGTCTAACTCTTTGCAGTACTGGGACAAGCTATAGAGTACCCCACCGAACTTAGTATATAACTGTTGCCGTTTAATGTATTCTTTATCAGTCTCATCGTAGTTAGATAACCGTATTTGTTGTGTTCTAACTAAACTACAGTAGGCGTTCCATGATAGGTAGCCCTCACAGATTACTTTAAAAATGGCTTTAGGTACACCTAAGTGTTTTGCAGGGTTCGTTTCTTTGTTACTTAACCATGAAGCAGATTTACTGTACCATGTATTGACACCTTCACCCTCTTTAACTACTGCCTCTGCATAACGCAGGGCAAACTCACGAGGTACACCACTCTTATAGATTAACTCAACCTTATTGTACTTCATCAAACGTGCTAGGAAACGAGAAACCATTGACACCTGCTCATCACCAATACAGCCTATGGAATCATAAGATGATGAGTACATGTCTGTACCACCTAGCTCATCCAACTTATTTACGATTTCTTCACTTGTATGTCCTGAGAACATATTTCTGATATTACTCTCAGAGAAGCTTAGCGGTTTACCATTCTTAGTTAGCTTAGAAACCTTGTCCCGTAAGTTGTATTCTAATTCATACACACGAGAAGTTACATTAGCAATATCCTGTACATTAGAGGGGTATCTCTTAGATACTACTGCGTGTAAAACAAAGCCATAAGGTAGTACTTTATGAACAAACAGGTGGCTCTCTAAGAAGAATACACCAGTCTTATCACTACCAGAAATTTGAGTGGACTTTGTACCAGTACCGAAGTCATATGCATGTTCTAAGCCTAACATAACAGCAGAAGCTTCTTGTACTTTATCTGTTACCCGTGTCTTCTTAGCAAAAATTTCTTCTAATTCTTTAATCTGTGATAATTTATCCATAGTATCCTCCCAATAATACATCTAGTAGTCTTCCTGTAAGGTATTGGTCTTTATAACGACCTACAGCAGATTTTGGTAAAGCATGTTCTTCTATCATGTTTAACAGAACAGCTCTATTTACTTCCATTAAGTTACTTGCCCCGATAAGTTTTTGGTTAGATAGTTCTGTACCAATGTTATCTCTCGCATAACGATAGGATTCTGCTGTAAACTCACCTAACACAAGACCTTCTCGAATAGGGTCATTGTAAGCTAACACTTTTAGTACGTCCATAAAGTAGTGAACAAGAACAGCGCATTTAACTGCTTTCTCTGCTTCTCCTTGTGAAATGCTGTTTTCCATACGTGCATAAGTAGCTTTGATACGACCGTTTATTCCTCTAAATAACTTCTCTGGTTCTAGGTAGGTAAAAGCCTCTCTGTTTTCTTCTAACTCCTTCATATAATCAACTAAACGAGTTTGTTTAGTATCTACTCCAAGGTCATCCTTGCAGAAGACACGTTGATGGTCGTAAGCATTCAGCATTTGTAATGCTTCTAAGTCCCCTTCTTCAATACGATGTACATACTCTGCAATTGACATGAATTTAATCTCTAACTCCATGCCGTCTACTTCTGCAACTAATTTATGCACAATTACTGGCTTAATTAAGTCATACGGCGATGGCATGTACACTACCATGTAATCATAGTCACTTGTTCCAATATCATAACCTGCATAACGGCTACCTAATTGGTAGATTGCTAAGATACTACGTTGCTGTCCTACGTAAAATCGTTCACTAAATCTTCTTAAATGGGTATATGCCTCCACATATACTTTCTCTTGGTGTTCCATGTTAACCTCTCCCTTTGTTATAATCTCTAACTGTATTTATCTTAGCATACACAAAAAAAGAAGTCAAGCAAAAACTCAACTTCTTTTTGTTTTTTTATCCAATTAGTAGTGTAACTGTTTCTGTTGCTAGTTTAATGGACACCTTAAACTCTGTAGGTCTTGCTGAATCGATAGAGATTGAACGAATGTCTGCTTCTCTAAAAGCTACCGTTCCTGTATCACATGAGATGTTTACCCATGGAACTTCTTTTAGTAGAGTGAATCGCATAGTAACGTCATCAAACATTGGGAACAAAGTAGTCCCCACCTCTTTACCTAAAATAGATACGGCGCCTACCACTTGCTCTAACACTGAACCATTAGCAATGAATTGCAGTAGTTTTAGCCCTTCTGTTTTGGTTAATGGCTTGTTTTTGTAAGCTCCTAGCAAAGTCTCCCCATCGTACTTTTTAGCACGAAATACTAAGATTAAGGAACTTACAATACCATCTGCAGTCATATCTTCTAGTGTATACTGTGTGTGGACTCGTCCTTTGATAGTTACTGTGGAACAATATACTTTAGGGGAAGACATATAGATGTTAAACGGAATTTCCTGTAAGTTGCTGAACACTGAATCAGCTAAGGATACATCAACTGCATAGTCACTGTTTAACAGTGGTTTTTCAATAGTAGAGTCTAAGAACTCACCGTAGCCCCCAAAAGCCTCACATGAGTCCTTTAACATAGCAAGTGCGTTCGTTTGTCGCTCTCCTACTGGTCTAAATGATATAGTTCCTGCCACCGTTTCTTTTTGAGGGTCTATTTCAATACCTTCAAAAGTAGTAGTAATAGGTACGTCTACAGCTAATGTAGAATTTTCGTATCTAGCACCTAACAGCAGGTTATCTTTGTTTGTAATTACATTAAGAAGTTTCTTTAATGTAAATTGTTTCCCTTTTTTTAACATATGGTACCTCCATCTAGTTTGTTGTCTTAGCTCTGTTAGACTTCCGTCTATCCATTTTCCTTGTGTGAGACTTAGTTGTCTTAGTGTAGCTTTTAATGCCTGTGGTACCACCTCTAAGTTTTCTCTGCACATAATTCTTCTCAAGGTAGATAAACGTCAACCCTACTTCTTTAAAACGTCTCTGCGCACGGATGGAAAGCTTACCTACTGGTTCTTTACCAACACTGACATAGTAAACGGTGTCTAGGGAAGCTAACGTCTGTTTGTCTTGTTTTTTACGCAAATTAATCATGTCTGCTTTTACCCCGATATAACTAGAGACTAAATCTTTCCCATATTCTAATTTTAACATAATATCTTTTTCTGTCAAGTTTCTATATTCTTTTACAAAACCTACTTGATAGTATCCTTTAGTAGACAATCGTTTAGTTTCAGACCCACTTGATTGCCCACCTAAACCAGTGTAATTACGCCCTACTACACCACTAATGTTACCAAATTTTGCACCTTTATTCTTGTATCTCATCAAAAATAGTCCTTTCCTTGCTTCTAAAGTGTCTTAGCTTGATTGCTTTTTCTGGGTGGTTTCTATCGTGAATAAATACATCACAAAACACTCTAGTAGCCTCCTGTTCACCGCCTACACGACTGATTAAGTTTTTTATTAGCTCTGGCTTAGTCATACGTCTTGCAGTGGTGGACTTAACATAAAGACCTGAGACACCACCTGAACGGTTGCTTGTTTTCATCACTTTAGCTCCATTTTCTTCTAACCTATCCCCATATCTGCGGAAAGTCCCTAGCATACGCAACAAGTCCTCCTTCCAAAGAACATTTAACATATGATAAGCGGACTTCTTAGGGGAACGTATAGGGGTTTTATACTCACCGAGCATTGCCTCTCCCATAAACTCTGTGTAAGACAATATCCCTACATGTTTATGATTATGTCTGTTTAAAATAGCTTCTACTTTCGGCACATGGTTGTCATGGCATAGAACATATACAAAGTCACATACTCTTTCATAGTCGGCTAACTGCTTGTTTAGTCTCTTTGTAGAGTCCCGCTCTGTCTTAATCTCTATGCCGATAACTCCTCTTTTTTCTGTGAATATTAAGCAGTCACAGATTGTGTTACCTTGCATGATAGCTTTTTCAAATACTATAGCACTCTGTCCAATGTCCCCAAAGATACGTTTTTTATTAAGAATTAATTCTTGTATATCTTCTTCATAAAATCTATTGTCCTTAACCATTAAACTTCACTCTTGAATTGTGGATTGTTACCTTCTAAGTTAAACCAGACTTGCTTGTTAGCTAAATATCCCTTTGCTACATCATTCATATCCACATAAACCCTTTCCCACTTAATTGAGCTCAATCCAATAAACACTCCTGTATTATCTCCAAATTGAATAGCAGGTTTACCATCTTGAATGACATGTCTGTCTTCTTCACGCTCATAAAATCCTCTCTCTTCAACACCTGTAAACGTATCTTTACCAAATACAACAGGAGCTAGAAACAACGGAGGTTTAGTTGATATATACCGTTTACCTCGTAAATCGCTACCTTTCACTTTTTGGGCTAAGTCCCCTAAGAAAGTAGTACTTTTGTAGCCTTGTTTTACCTCTTCTGTAACAAAGTCTTTTTGTACTACACCATTGATTGTTTTAGCTTTGTACACTGAAACTACATCTGTGCCTGACGTTTCTTCTGCTAGCTCTACTATATAAATAGCTTTTTCTACTGCTTTATTGTCTATCTTTGTCTTGATAGACAATGTACCTCTCCTAATTAAAATAGGTGGGTTTGTCACGTCTATTAAAGAGCTGTCTCCGTTTGGGCTAATTACTTCTGTAAAGTTCATTTTTTCTTTCACCTCATTATTCAATATAGCAAAAAAGAGACTAGATAGTCTCTTTTTTACCTTCTTTATCTTTTAGTTGTTCGATGTACTTCTTCTGCATGTAGCGGACAATAGCTACTCGAATAAGTACTTCAATCAGCCTAGCAACAATAGGAACAACGGCAAGCATTACTGCAAAAATAAGTAAGCCTGTCATGTTAAATTGAAACTCTTCTGGTACAACAAAAATTAAGACGATGGACAAGAGGATTCTTAAAATGTATTGAATAAACAAGAACACGTAAGAGCTCTTTGGTAATGGTGGTTCTCCATCTTCAATCATGTATTTTTCTTTACGTTTGGTGTTAGTGATAGCAGTAATACCTTCTGCAATATACATCATCGTAAGTAGAAAATATAGTGGGTTTCCAATCATTTATTATTACCTCCTACAAAAATACTGGTCGGAATTGTGGAGTATCCTTCGTTGGGTCTATTACTAGTAGTAGTTGGGCAGGAGATGTTGTAGGTAAGTTATTCTCTGCCGAATAGTTGTTAGCCCCCATAGGTGAACCTACGTATACATGGAATCTTGAAAAGTCTTCTTGAATGATACGTGTTGTGTGGATGTGTCCCATAATTAAATAGTCAATTACTTCATCTTTAATATGTTTAGGAATTTTAACATCCACTTTTTTACCTTCATTATCTCCATGAGATACTTTAATACGTTTACCTGCTACAGAATCTTTAAAGCTATACACGTCACTACGGTTGTCAATGAGAGTAACATCAGGAGATACCGCACCTAGCTCTTGCATAAAGAATAACTGGTCTAATACAAGGTAGGCAACATTGTCGTTATGAATCTTATCGTTTTTGTTACCTTGGAAACGGTCATGGTTACCACCAACCATACCGAAAGTGACTTCATAACCTAAGTCTGCTAGATAGTTCACTACTTCTGCTACTACCCGAATACCTTTGGCAATTTGCTCTGTTGCAGGGAACTCTGCTTCAAACGCTTGGTTTACGTTGCGCATGTTGATGTGTTCAATAATATCCCCAATATGATAGACATGGATATGATTGATTCCTTGTTCATCTGCTACACGTACTGTTTCTTCCATTAAGCTATCTAAGCGGTCATTGAAGATGTTGAAGTTGTATCCACCTGTATCCATGTTGTTAACTAAAGCACCAATGTGCCAGTCTGACAAACATAGCACTAGCTCTTTGTCTTTTGCATCTTTATCTCTTTTAACTTTAGGTTCGGCATCTACATACTTAAATCTACGTTTACCTCCCCATTCGTCAATTAAGCTTTCTTTCATACCACTAATTAAATGGTTTAGGAAAGCACCTTCACGCTGTAATTTATTGAACTCACGATTACGAGCTAATACCGCAGTGTTCTCTACCACATAGGGAGACAAAATATCAAATACGCTGTTATCTTCCTCTTCTTCATCATCTGAGATAGCCTCACGTATTTTGTCTAAGTCAATCTCACCTAGCATACTTGCTTGGTAGATAGGTTCTAACTGTTTACTGCCTGTAATCTTTGCTACAAGCTCTTTTAAAGAATACAATGTTTCTTTCTCTAAGTCAAACTCTTTAGCTAACTTATTAAACTTACCTACATGTACCTTGTTAAAGTTACGTTGTAAATTACCGATAATCACTGCTCTTAACACATTGGGGTTACCTAGTTGTTCTAATACTTCTTCTAGTTGTTTGTTATTTTTCAAAAAAAATTACACTCCTATCAAAATTTTATCTATTATCATTATAACACAGATTTATTTAAAGAATATCAGAAAGTACACTAAGTAGTGTATTTCGTGTAGTAGCTACCGCATCTCCTAGAAAAAGCATAGCTGTCTTACTCTTTCCTTGTCCTTTATTTATTTTGTAGGCAATCTCTCCGGCATCCACTCCGTGACTTCTAACACTAAACATGTCATCACCTTTAGTGTGTCTTCCAACAAAAACAATTACTTTTGTATAGTTGTGTGACAAGTAGAAATCAATTAATTTATGTGCAATCTCATTTACATATTGTTCTGCATAGCAAAAACATACAACAGTATTATTTATTACATTAGCAGAAGTTCTACCTATTACTTTCGACATATAGTTATTCATAGAACTTTCTAATGCTTGTACCGTTGTGTGTTGCTCTTCCAGAATAGTTTCTAGTTTTTTAGTACCCCCTGCAATACAAGGTAGATACTCTCTAAACATATCAACTAGTAGAACCCATTTTAATGTGTTTTCTTGCAACTCATATCTATTATAGTTTGCTGTTTCTTCTATAATAGCCTTATTTCCCTCTAGGAGCTCCTCTAAGGGGCTTACTAACGGTTTACTTGTAAATGCTTGTATATCCGTTAAAAGCTCGTTAAAATGTTTAACTGGGCTGTTCTCTTCGTCTACATAAGAAACGAAATTACTGTCATTCTGGTAAACATCCCCAAATGTTGCTAGATGGTACACTTTACTAAAAGGGTTTTCCATTGGGGCTAGTGCCTCTTCGGTTGCTTTTCTTTGTGATTCATAGAAAGCAAAACCTGATACTATCAGTATGTCCTCCCCTAGGTATTGCCCTACATCAGGGAACTTAAACTTGTCTAAGAAAAATGTCTCTACTTCTTCCCCATAAGCTCGTTTAAGTAACAAGTTCATTACAGAACCCTGAGTGCTTTTAGTTGTGATTAACCGTATCAATGTTAGCGCCCTCCCCTAGAAAATCTTCTGGTCGAGGGATATGGTATTTTCCAGATACGTATTCTTCAATAGACATAGCTACACAGTGGTTGTCCACCTTATCATGTAACTCTTTAGCCATTGAAGATAATGGTTGGTCTACTTGAACAAAGCCACTATGGATTTCTTTACCTAACGGGCTTAATATGCTGTAGTAATACCAACCATTTTCCTCTTCCAGTAAAATGTCGTAGTCTCGATATATCGTCTTAACTTTTGTTCCTATTCTATTCATGATGGAGCCTCCTTTTCTAGTATACCTTTATTATACACCCTTCCTATGTTTTGTCAATACTTTTTACACAAAAAAAGAAGACCTTTTATAGGTCTCCTTTAGTATTTCTGTTATTCAGTTGCTTCCCCTAGTACAAATGGATTGTCCGCCAAGAATGAGTTGTAGTTCGCAAATTTGAATCGGTCTTCTGCAAAGGCAATGAATGCTTGCAAGACTTGTTTTTCTTTGACGTCTGTTGCAACTAGTTCTACTGCGTTTACCGTAGCAAAGTTATAAGGGTCTTTTAATGTGTTCGTTATAAAAAAGATTTCGTTGTCATCAGTAATGATAATCGGCTCGTCAGAAGGTGTGTATTCATTCTTTTTAGCATCATAAATCAATTCATTAACTTTATAGTCTGTCCCTGTTTTAGTAACTTTGTATACATAGTTACCATGTACTGTTCCTGTGTAGCCATCAGACAATGCAGAGGTTACGATGAACTGGTCTGCTATATCTACTTGAACAACACTAGGTTTTAATAAATCTTCAATATTTTTAATTACTTGTGCCATAGTATTTTTCCTCTTTTCTTTATTTGTTATTATGGTGTTGATGAAACAGTAACGTCACAGAATCCGATAGTTGCACCATTATCTTTCAAATCTAACAATGATTCACCATCTTTAATTGCTGTTACGGTGGTTCCTTCAAATGAAATTACTTCTGGGTCTGCTATTTCCCATGTTAAATCTTCCTTATAACCATTAGCAGGAGTATATGCAATCGCTATTTCAGCAGTTTCTGTAGGTTTTAATTTTATCGTTTTCGGTGTAATTTCCGCAGATACTAACTCAGGTTGTACCTCTACTGAAAAGTCAGCTTTCTTACCATTAGAAGTTACTGCACTAATAACTGCATTTGTTACGTTACCACTGTCTGTAGTTGCTAATGTTATGTTACCTGACTGGTCTACAGCTATGAATGACTCATTGTTAGAAGACCACGTAACAGTTTGGTCTGTAGCATTTGGTGGTGTGATTTCTGCAGTAAATGTTGGGTTGCTGTTTTCACGAATTGGTGACTTACCTTTAATAGTGATACTTTCAACAGGAATAACTGTCTTAATAGTAACAGTTAAATCATCGTACTTGCTATCAGAAGTGGTTGCTCTTACTGAAACGGTACCTGCTTTTATTGGAGTTAGTTTACCTGTTTGGTCTATAGTAGCTACCTCATTGTTATTAACAGACCATACTACTGATTGGTCGGTAGCATCTTCTGGCGTTATCTTAACAGAGTATTGTGCGGTATCTCCTAAGTTAACTTCGGTAGCACCTAGCACTTTTACACTAACAATATCGATATACTGTTTAATAGTAAAAACACATGAATCAGTAAAGTTACCATCTACTGTTTTGACAGTTACTGTAGCTTCTCCTGAATTTTCTCCGGTCACTACACAGCTATCTCCTGACGGCTCTAACAATACTAGGTTGTCTCCTGTAGCTTCAAAAGTCACTTCTTTGTTAGAAGCCTTGTCGGGTAGGACTGTTGCTTTCAAGGTTACAGAGTCCCCTGTAAATATCTGTGCTGTTTTTCTGTCTAAGCTAACGCTCTCAACTTTAACTACGTTAGGACTAGGTAATAAGTCTATTTTACCAGTTAAGAATGTAAAAGTATTTGTAAAAGAAAAATAGTCATGCACAAAATATTTAAATGCTTCAAATAACTGCTCCTCTTTAGTAACTCCATCATATCTTTTAACTTCTTCTAAGGTAGGGTGGTTGTACGGGTCAATTGTAGTGTTACCTACATAGAGTGCTTTTTCCTTATCTGTTCTAGCAACAAAATCGTTTATTCTCTCGAATTTGTCTCCATTCCAGAATATGGGGTAAACAAACAAATCTTCGTCTTTACTTGTGATTTCAAAGTTGTAACGTCCCTCTGTTATACCATGATAACCGTCTGCTGTGGTTTCTACTGCGAATACCTTCCCATCAATAGCTACTAGGTCTTCTTTTGGTATATTGAATACTTTCATTTTATCTCTCCTTACTACACTAGCTTAGAGGGGCATAGCCCCTCATTTACTAGTCTTTATTTTTGAAGTCTTGTCTTGTACCGACTACTTCTTTTCCTGCTTCTTCTTTTGCTTTTCCATAAGAAGTCACAGCATTGTTCTTGTACCAGTTATAGATAGCTAGTCCTACAGATAATACTAGCATCAATCCTTGGTTCATTTGTTCATCCGTAAAAGGTAGGGGCTCCCAACCGAATATTGTAGTCAATCCTGTTGCTACAAATGAGATTCCCATTACGATTAAACGAATGAATGGTGCATACTTACCAGTGTTGTTGTTTTGTTCCACTAAAAAATACCTCCTTTGTGTTCTACTGCTAATATAGCAGACACAAAGGAGGTACTACCTAGTTTCCTAAATTAATTAATACATAATCTTTTACATTACGAATAGCATCTTTAACTGCTTTTTTAGAGACGTTAAGCTCTTCGGATACATCATCTACAATATCCATATCTTTCTGGTTTCCCCTAACTAAGCGTGTAAAGACCTCTAATTCAATATCAGAGAAGTTTGCTTGAGTCAATAAAGCATCTATAAGCTCTGCATCTTCAATATCAGCTTGGGATTTGTTATCTACCCCTAACAGATTTTCTACTTCGTCTGACATAGCTCCTAAACGCTCTCTGGCACCATCTCTAAATTGACCTTTTACATAGCTATGACGTACTCTTAGGTTCAATGCTTTTTTTATATAACCGGGAAAGTCTACTTCTCCATTAATATCATATTCCTTTGTAAGCTTGATAAACTGTTCATCAATATAGCTCTTAAGGTCTTTTCTTGCAGACTCTTGGTTGAAGGAGTCCTTATGAGTATTATATACCTTATAACGAAGATTAGAGTACTTGTGAAACAGCCTATCAACATCTCTTGGGAATACCCCTTTCCCATGGGTTTCTGTTACAAAGCGGTTACCATTACGAATTTCTTTTTCTTCATTCTGTATATCTCTACTCAAAAGGGTTATCCCCCTCAAAAACGACCTTCACCTGTCTTTTTATTTTTGGAGCATCATGTCCGTAAGCTCCGTAAACATCACAGAAGTGTATGGTATGTGGGATGTTTAGTTCCATGCCGTAAAATAGAACCTTCTGGTAGCCTAAGCACCACCGATTACCGATGTAGGCTAATTCAATCACTACAGAATTAGCACTGCTTAAATCAGAGTTCTCGATAAGTACTCTCTTACCTTGTTTCTTAGCTTCCAAAAACATATTTTTTATAGGAATAAGTACAGGGGGTGTTTCATAGTCTGGTGTTGCTTTACTTCTCGAAATCTTATCTTCATTCTTCTCCAAAATCTCAAAGAATGGGTTAGCTGTTAGTCCTTTACGCAAATATGTTCTCTCCTTTACAGTAAACAAGGGGCTGAGCGCCCCATTGTTTTAGTCTACTTGGTTTAACAAATCGGACACGTCAGTTGCTTCTACTTTAGTTTCAGGTGTGGGGCTAGGGGTAGGTTCTTCCTTATGAGACTCCATGTACTCTTTTGCTTTAGCATATAAAGGAATCTTACATACGTCTACATCTTCATTTTCAAATGGAGAATAACGGTGTGGGAATGAACGAACCATCATCTTACAGAATAGCTCGTCACGTACTGCTTGCCCTTCCTCTGAACGTAGGTAGGAAACCCATGCTTTATCTGAGTTGAACTTAATCTCTTGACCTGCATCTGTTGTATAAGCTTTCCATGTACCTCCACTAATTAAACCATACTGTTTATTAGTAGCAAAGCAGGAACGGAAGATATTCTCTTCTAAGTTAAGCCCTGAATCAGACATCAAATACATTTCTGCTTTTTGGTTTGGTCGAGATACTTTAGACTTAGCTGTTTTAACACGTAGGATGTGCCCAACATAAGTTTCTTCCTCTGCACCAAATGCGTTCACTTCTTTGTTCTTAATCTGACTCGCTTTGACTACCTCTAGCCGTAAGCTAGCCCAGTGGTGTAAAGCATGCCCTCCGGGAGAGTCTACCCCACCAAACATACTACCTAACTCGTCACGTGCTTGGTTAATAGCAATAAATAGTGCTTTTGAGTTCGTCATTAAAGGTGCAATAATTTGAGCAAACTGTGCCATTGCTTTTGCTTTAATTCCGGGCTGTTGGTTACCTACACCTTTTTCTAACTCTTTCTCAGAAGCTGTCTGTGCTACCGAATCCCAAATAATCAATACTGGTTTACCCAACTTACTGAATACTGGCAGTAAACGTTGTAACTCTTCTGCTACACGTTCTACTGTGATAGTATCTTTACTACCGTCTTTGTTCTGTTTAGGTTCTACCATGAACACTCCACCTGCACTAAAGTCTACTCCCAGTTCAGCTAAACGTTCTGGGTCTGCTGTACCTTCTACGTCAATCCATACCGTAGGTACGTCTACCATTTGTGCTACCTTTGTTAGGTGTACTGCTAAAGTAGATTTACCACTTGAGTTTTTCCCAAACACTTCAACCATTCGTCCAAATGGTAGCCCACCACCCAGAATATAGTCTAACTGAGGAATCATTGTAGGTAATCGGTCTGACACATTAGAGAATTTTGTATCGGTAAATGTAGTTAGTCCTACCTCTTTTGTTAAATCAACTGTCCCTGCATCGATTGACTCACTTTGTCTTTTTCTTGCCATCTATATGTCCACTCCATTTCTTGTTTATACCTTACTATTTGAATAGTTTATAAAATAAAGACAAGAGGTCGTTAAACCTCTTATCTAACTTTGTTAAATCATGCTTTGCAACAAGTCGTCTACACTAGGTGTATTTGCAACATTTTGCTGTACTGGTGTAGGGTTAGAAGCGGGCTGTTGTGTAGGTGCAGGTGTTGGTTGAGCAACATCTGGCATCTCTTGCATGTTAAAAGGCATATCTGCATCAGAAATAGTTGCAGGGTCTGTCACAGGTTGTTGTTGCACAGGCTGTTGTACAGGTTGTTGTACAGGTTGGGAGAAACCTTGATTTGGCTGTGCGGTCTGTGCAGGTTGTGCGAACCCTTGATTTGGCTGTACAGGCGCAGGCTGTTGTGCGAAGCCTTGATTTTGTTGTACAGGTGGTTGGTTAAATCCGCCATTAATTGATGGAGGTGTTCCCATATTTGTTGCTTGATGTGAATAATTTGGCTGTTGTGGTGCTTGTGTAAAGTTAGGTTGTACAGGTTGTTGTGTAAACTGAGGAGCTTGTGTTGCTTGTTGTTGCCCTCCTTGGTTACCTGCTACAGGTTCCACACCATCAACTACACTGATAAAGTACTCAATAAATTTACGATTGTACTCTACAGAAGGAGTTGCTTGATAAGCTAAATCTGGTAGCTGAGATTCCCAACCTTGAGGGAGTGCTCCTAACGGACGGTTGCTCAATACTTGCACACCGTATTGTGTTGGTTGGTTGCTACGTGCAGGTTTTGTAATCATAATAGGATATGCCTCAGCAGAAGAGATAAAGCTATATTGTGCCACTTCTTCTGGGACATCTGGTGAGAACTGCGGACGTAACATTGGGTTACTTAGCGACTCACTAATTGTCATACAAGCAGTACGAGGTAGTTTAAGTAGACGAACAACTAAGTTACCTTCTTGGTCTGTTTCTGGGTAAACTTGCCCTGTCTGCTGATTTGTAATCATGTTTACTACATTCACATAGAAACGTTGGCGTGGGCTTGCAGTACGGCTGTATGCATTTGGAACACGGTTTTCTGCACTCCAACGAATTAAAGCTTGTTCTAAAATGTCTTCTGAGTTAGGATAAGGGGATAACACAAAGTTAGACTTTAAGTCTTTACCATTACGATTACGGGCTGATAAGAAAATTTCACGTGCTACTACATTATAGTTTTCTCCTGCCACAGCGGGTGGTAAAATACGTACTGTTAACGTGGATGGTTGCCCATTTTCTGATTTAGGGAAATACAATTCTTTGTGTTTTAGATGATTAGATGGGTAGTCTACTACTTCACGCTCAGTTGAGTTTTGTTGTAATTGTTGTTGTAGTTGTTGTTGAAAGTTCATAATATAAGTTCTCCATTCTATATTTTAATTTTTTTATCACTTATTTTTTTATCACTGGTGTTCTATCACTGGTCTTACTGTTACGAGTTCCATTGTGTATTACTAAATCCATTAGTTGGTTGGTTTTTCATTGGGTCTGGCATTGATACTTTCTGTGAGTACTCAAACTCCCTACGTAAGTCAGCTCCATACTGAATGAGCATATCCTTCCTTTGTTCAAATGCCTTCACCACATATTGTAACTGCTTCACGTTATATGACAAATTTACAATACTTTGTTTTAGCTTGTAGAACTCATCATCTAACATAATCTGCGCTTCAATCTGGTCTTTCGTAGGCTTTGCTACTCCCATATTAATTAAAGCTATACGGGAGGGTTCATAAAGCTCAGCTTTCTTTTTCTCAGCTTGTAGTTCATAGTTTTCTTGGTACATCCTTAGTCTCTCTAATATAGACGTCCAATACGTATACTTAGCAGGCTGTTCTAAGAAAGCCGTTCTTACATTGAACTCATTTACTTGTAGCTCTTCTTGTAAATCATGCACAACCACTTCTCCATTGTCATCTACAATCTTAATCTTGCGAAATTCTAAATCGTCTACTCTTAAGTTTAACACATGCTATCTCCCTTCTCTCATACTACAGATTTTAATCTCTGCCTTATTATAATAACATATGCTCACGATATAGTCAAGCACTTTTTACTATTTTTTTTAATTTGCGGGAAGTTGTTTGTATGCCTCTATTGCATCTTGGACTATCTTAATACCTTTTTCTTTTTGTTCTTCTGTGATTAGTCCATTATTGTAATAGTCTTCAAACTTAGCTTGGTCTTTAATGTATTTAACGTAACCCTTATATGAAGCAAACTGATTAATAGTATCCGCATCATAGTCTACCATATCATTATATGTTTCCCCAATTTCTACATCAGCTACAATTGGGTAGCGCATTTCTTTTCCTTCCCAATTAATTGTTAAGAAATCAATTGGTAAGTTTTCCATGATGAAGTTTGCTACTTTAGCCATCTCATCTACTTCATCACGTGGGCAATCAATAACAAGAGAGTCATGTACAGTAATAACAAGACGTGAACGTTTGTTGTGCTTTCTAATGTACTCATCAATATACACTAAAGACATATTCGTTAGGTAAGCACCTGTTCCCTGAATAATAGTGTTTACTGATTTACGCATTGCACCGTTAAATACTTTCTTATCTTTAGAGAATGCATCACGTAGTAGTCTACGGTGTCCTTGTAATGTTTCTACATAGCCATTTTCTTGTGCAAATTGGTGTGTTTCTTCAATGAAATTCTTAATGTTAGGTTTACTAGAGAAGTAGTCTTCAAAGATACGTTCTGCTTCTTCTGTTGTAATACCTAGTTTAGGTGCGATTGAAAAAGGACTTTCCAGTTATACCCTCGGTTTCCCGATATTTATTAAGGGCTTAGACTATATCACGCTCCTAGTCGTTACTCTAGGAGCCTTACCATTTCCACCTGTTGGTGTACTCTACTCAGTTATATTGTAGGTGTCCTCTCGACAGCTACTCACTTTTCGATAGTCGTTCGGCATTTATGCTATAGCGTGTTTTCTTTACTGGTTTGAGGTGTTCACACGTAACCCTATAAAGGTTCAGATATGTAGTGCTTACCAGTACACCACACACATCGTTACCTAGTAGATATTCTAGCTATCTACACTCTTTTTTTACTATAGCAATTTAGCACGGGATTGCCTCTATCCTTTTCAGGACTTAGGTTCTCTTATCAGCTTATTGGTTATTCAGCTATGCCCGTTTAGGTAAGTTTAATCGAGTAGCTTACGCTACAAGACGGCAATTGTGCTTACCGTAAGCAATACCAAAGTTTACACTCTTAGCTTGTTGTCGCATATCCTTTGTTACTTCTTCAATAGGTGTATTCCATACAACGGATGCTGTGGCTTTATGCATGTCCTCTCCATCGATAAATGCTTGGGTCATAGCTATATCTTTTGCGATTAAGCCTAAAATACGCATCTCCAAGGCGGAGTAGTCAAGCTGTAACAAAGCACCTTCTGGGAATCTTGATTTAAACAACCGTTTAATTGGGTATTTATAGTCAAAGCGCCGAGGGTCTCCTACTTTACTACTCAATTGTTGCATGTTAGGGTTATTTGCACTTAAACGAGTAGACTCTGTTCCTGTAATATTATAAGAACCATGAATCATGCCATCCTTGTTAGATACTAATAATGGTAATTTAAGAGCAAAGTTGTTCTTAAGCGTATTTACTTTAGAATATTCTAACAGTAGTTCCGCAATTTCTTCTGCTTCTGGGTAGTTATCTTTGATGTAGTTCAGAGCGTGTTTATCAGTTTTATAGTCAGACCATGTTAGTTCACTCTCAGCTACCCCATTATCAAATGCAGAAGCTTTAATAGATTCTTTATCGTATGGTAAAGTAAGCCCCATAATTCTGAATAGCAACTTCCCTTTATGGTCTGCTGAGCTTGGTTTAAAATGTGTCTTATTTTCCGTATCAGTAATCTTATATTTGTCTCTTAGTGATGCAATGCTAGGGTCACGGTCTTTTAATGGTTTAGCCATTTCAGCTACACCTGCTTTGTATAACGTCATATGCTCTTCTTCCAGTTGTTTCACCTCTGGGAACTTACGTATTTCCTCTAGTAATCGTTGTTCTTCCTCTGAGTAAATACGTCCAATTAAGTCTGCATACTCTTTATCTAGTAGTACACCTGTAGCTTCAATATGAGCTAGTGTAACTGTCAGTCTAGGATAAAAGGTCAACCAAAGGTTAAGCATCTTAGGATTTTCTGCGATACGTTTATATAGTACGTTATAGATACGCAAACAGCAGTCTGTGTCACCACTAGCGTAGGGGTGCATAATTTCTAAAGGAATCCAGTCGTAGTTAAAGTTACCTCCATCGACCTCATTCACAAGTTTAATATCAGATTTTTTAGGTACATCTATTTTTTCTTTCACAGGCTTAGCAATTGTCTTCATAGATTTTCCTAATCTTTTAGCCTTCTTGACTTCTTCTTTATAGGCTATCATTGCTTCTTTGTACTCTGCCTCTACACGAGCTTTCTCCGCTTTCTTAAACTCGTCAATCTCTTCTTTTTTTCTAGCAATATACTCTTCTTTATATTTACGCTTGTATTCTTCTAATGGTTCGTCATAGCCACCCATGTCTGTTAATTCATAGGCAATATCTGATAACCGTTTAGAACTTTCTACCTTTTGTGATACGATTAAGTAGTAGGCAATCTTTGTGTCTCTGTTATCTTCAAATTCAGTGAAGCCTTTTGTACCCATTAAGAATCTAATATCAAACTGTATATTTTGTCCCACTTTAGGTTGTTTGGCATCTCCTAAGAATATTTTAAACAAGTTATAAATCTCATCTAGTTCTTCTGGTGTCCATGGTGCTTCGTGGTGTTCTAGGGGAATAGTTACACCTTGTGCTTCTTCCCAACTAAGGGACATTACAAGTGGTTTAGCTCCTAATAAATCTCCACGTAGGCTGTTTGTTTCTAAGTCCCATGAAGTTACTGGTTTGAACTTGTGTAAAAACCCGAATATCTGTCTTACTCGTTCAATAGTCATCACCAACTCATAATTTACTTTCTTAGGAATAAATGCTTGTTCCCCTTCTTGAATAAATTTACCTAATGTACCAATATCTGCTGTAATAAAGTTCTCAATATTTGGGTTAGCTGTCCAGTACTCCATGCTGAACATAGGTAGTATCCATGTTTCAAAAGAGTCTACTTCCTCATATACCCCTCCTACCTCTTCTGATTCTCTTAGTGCGTTTTCATTTGTGATTGTTTTCTTAGTTGGTACACCTCTATTCTTTGTAATAGAAGTACTACCTAACAAGTTTTTACAACCCATCTCCCCCATAGGAATGATAATATCTGGTTTATATTTCAGTAAACGTCTAAGTAACCGCTCCTCTGGTTCTTTACGCTGTCTTAGCGTAGGTGTCTTGTACTTAATCGGTTTACCCGTTCTAGGGTTAACTTTCTGCACTTCTGGAATCATGTCGTATACATAATCTACGGCGTAGTCTCTACCAGTAAGACCAATAGTATTTAGCAACTTAGTAAGTTTCTTACCCATATCTGATTGCTTGAAGTCTACTGTACTTTGCCCATTACGGTCTGTTTTAACATGATTCTCCCTGATGTACTCCTGTAAAAATAAGATTTTCACTAATTTGTCCCCTCTCTTCCTAACGTCTATATTAGTAGTTTACCACCAGTATTGTATTTTGTCAAGAACTTTAAGGGACAAAAAGAGGGCTTTATTTGCCCTCTTTGTTATAAGTATCTATTGCATCCTTTAATTTAGACAGTGGAGTAAATTTTACTACGTACTTTTCTGGTTGGATAAAACTTTTAGAATTAATTCCATCCCATGCGACCTTTTCAGGTTTCTTTTTAATATTCAGTTTCCATAATTTATGATTTTTTACCGAATACCCTTGAGATATAGCCTTAGCCACTACCTCATCTTCTACTTCTAAAATGTGTAGTACATCTTTAAGACGGTAGCCTGTATGATGAGATATAGTGCGGGCAATGTCATTTCTGTTAATTGTCTCACCTTTACTCATCTTCTCTACCCTTTCTTTGAAGCGCTCGTTCTCTATTTGCGTTACGTTTATTTTTCTCTTTTTGCACAAAACGGTCAATTGCTTCATAATCTTCTTGGCTGTCGCACACTATCCAAATGTTCATTGCCCAAATAGACAAAGAAGTCTGAACGAATTTAAAGAACTTGTATTTGCACTCTGGGCGCACTTCGTAATAGTCTCCAACTTTATGGTAAAACTCTCGGTGTCTTTCTTCAATTTCTTGCTCTGTTAAACGTGGGAAAGATATTTGAACTCTGTCCACATTAGTTTTTAATGGGTGTAGTGCGAATAAAACATCATAAGGGCTTGTATCCGGTAGTACTACAGGGCAGTCAATTGTTACAGGGCACGCTGTAAATGTTAGCTGTATATTCTCTAACTCTCTATTCGTGTAATGTTTTTTAGTTGGGTAGATTACTTCACTTGTTAAGTTCTTAGATATTTGTTCAATAACATAGTAAGGTACAATAGTATCGGTATAGTAAGATACTGAACCCCCATATTTAAGCAATTTCTGAATTAGTCTGTCGTTAGTATATCTCTCTTGATACAGAATATAGGACTTTTTATTTTTTTTATCTAATCGTCCAATAGGGGTATCAACCGACTGCTCGGCTAACTCGTCCATCTCTCTTTCTATTTCTTCTTCATTAAACCGAGTAACTTTTATTTTATTTGTTATCTCATCTTTTTTCATTAAGTTAATATTGAAATATCTATCGGTGTTATAGATGTTCAATCTTTTTACTCTGGGTGCCTTTGTCATAATAATAAAATGCTCCTTCTAATATTAGTTTCCCTATCTCTATTATAACATAAAAATAAAGAATAGCTTTATAGAAGAAGCATTGTATGCTACTAGGTTGTGACAAATTTTAGAAAGTAATCTACATCTTTTAGGACATCCTGTACATTGCCTGAATTAGAATTTAGTTTAAGTAAAGCATATCCGATAGAGTTCTGTTGATACTTATTGTAGTTCTGAGCTGTTTGACGTAAAAACTTGTCGATGATGGGCTCTTCCGGCAACTCAACTAAATAATAACCGTTAACAGGTCTTCTAGCTAGTAAGTTGGCAATGAAGCTTTTACATTTACCTGAGTAGCTATTTTCTGTTTGAGCTAGCACCTTACGAGCTCTTGTTAAGTACCAATAACTCTTATCCAAGTCTTCTTGTTGCTTTCCCTTAAAAGGTGCTCTACAGATATATTTGATTAAGTTACCAATATGGTAACGAATATCTTCTGGGTATTTAGCTGTGATATATTCAATTACTTCAATAACTTCAATGTCCCCCTGCGTGTAGTGACTAGGGCTGTTTACATTGTCTTTCATTTGCTGTCTCCTTCTGCAATAGCCTGTTTAAATTCCTCAGAAGCCTGTTTAAATTCCTTCTTAAGCCTGCTAAGCATGTCTGCTGACTCTGTGCTGTCCTTTGGTAGGGAGTCTCCTAAAAGGACTACGTGAGCTGTTTCTAAGCTAAAAACACGAAGTGCCACTTCTTTAGTCATAGTGTCCATTATGTAACACTCCTTGCTACCTGTCCAATTCTCTACAAAAGAGATAGATATACTTGAAGTATTACTCATTACATCCTCCGAAGATAAATAGGAACTCATTGTTGCTACCGCTTCTTGGTACGTTTTACTCATTATATACCTCCATCTAGGTAAGAGTCTACTAGAGCATCTAGTGAGTCCTCTACGTCCATTTGTTTTGCATCGTCCATTACAGTTGTTTCATAAACTAAGCTGTCTTTCCAGTTGTAGTCTTTAAAATAAAATAAGAAGTACTCTTCATTTTTATCCCCAAACGGCTTAAAGCTAGTGATTGCTTCTAACGTTGTTGTAAAAGTTTTGTAGCAGTGTACATCCTTGTATTCATCTTTAAATTCGATATTAGAAACCATTAGTGGGAACTTACGTCTTTCAATCTCTTCGATTAACTTTTCGTTGTAAGCCATTGTAACGAAGTTCTTTGCTCTATTTCTGGTGTAGATTAGCAAAGGGATTTTTCCTGTTTCCTCTGAATCTCCAACCACTTGTGCCCACCAATTCTTTAATTCTTTATTGTTAAGAAATAGATTTTCAATCGTCCATTCTTCACGATTCTTACACTCGATAACGAAAGGGAAATTTGCATCGTTAGGCACAACAATATCCCCTGCTACGTTATTACTTGAACCCCAATGTAAGCCCCCAGAAGCAGGGACTCTATGAAACTCATGTCCCCACCATTTGGAAAGTAATTTAGCGGTTTCTCGTTCAAACCTACCGCCTTTATTTCTGGACTTTTTGCCTACTGCACTATAGTCTGTCACCGCTTTTCACCGACCTTTCTTTAGTTATGCTAGGCTACTTAGCTTCTTTTTCTTCTTTTTCCACTTTACGTAATAGTTCTTTATAGTTTTCTTTAATTTGCTTTTGTAGCTCTTCTAATTCTTTTTCGTATTCTTCCTTGACTTCTTGACGAATCTCGGGAGTAATTCCTAATCTATTAAATAATTTCTCTGTAATTGCTGTTTGCTCTACTAATGAAGAGATATAGCCATCGTTACGTCTCCCCATGAAATCAACCACTGTAGACACATCAGCTAAAGTAACACTACGGTTGCTTAAACGCTCTAACTGTTTTTTATGTTTTTCATCTTTTACATTACCAGTCACTAGCCATTCTGCCCATACTTTCATGTCTTCCTCTGATAATGCTCCGATACGTTTTTGTTGTTTGTTCATTTTTCTGGTTCCTCCAATAAGTTTTCTATAGTTTTAAAGCTTTCAAGGATTTTGTCCTCAACTTCTTTAGTAATTATACCACACTCTTTCAGATTACGCAATACCACATTTAACTTTATTTCTTGCATTATTTTATTTTCTTCAATTGCCAATACTGCGTTACGCACTAACGTAGATAAAGCTTCCTCTAGTTCTGAGTAAGATACAGTGTTGCTTCCTGCCTCGTTAGCTAACTTGGCAACACCTTCTTTGTCCCCTTCTAGGAATTTTTCCTGTACTGTATTAAAATATTCAGCAAATTCCATTTCCTTACCTCCTTACATACCGAAGAACTGTATACCTGCTAGTTCTTTGTACTCTCCTACTAGTTCTTCTACTGTGTTAAGGATGATAATATCCTTACCAACAAGCTCTGCAGGAGAGATGTTATGCATTACTTTATCTACTAAGTCATACACCATCATCCCCTGTGGGGTTACCGTAGTTATGCAACCTACTGTTGCTCGACTGTTTAACGCATGTCCATCGGCACTACTCTTTACAGTGAACCCAATAATGTCACCTTTATGGAGTTTTTCTACGTCAATCTCTAATATCATTTGTGTTACTTTTCTTTCTTTTGCAAACATTATAACTCCTCCTATGCAAGAATAAATTTATATTTGTTATCTATTTCTACTACCTCAACTACTTCATAGTCTTGATAGGTAATCTCAATTAGTTTCTTTAGTTTATCGAAAGGTGTCCCTAGGTAGTCTGGTCTTAAATCGAAGGTGACACTACACTGGTGTTTTTCTAGTCTAATAGAAAAGCTACCCATCACATGAAGTAATGGGGCTTTGAACGGAGGGATACGCATTACTTCACCCCTGATGAACCATAAGCTCCTGTACCACGTTCTGTATCTGAAAGCTTGTCTACTTCAATAAACTGTGTGTCGTAGCGTGGTAGTAAGAATGCTTGACATAAACGAGTACCTTTTGGAATAAATAGTGTTCCTGCAATAACGGTTTGTTCATCTACGTAAATGTCTGCTTCCCCATAGATTAACCCTAGCTCTTCACTTAGTTTGTTTAACTGTTCTTCATATAGCTTATCAAACTCTGGGTAGGCTTCTCGTACATCATCTACAGGAACACCAACTAGCTTACCCTCTCCATTAATAACAAGTAAGTTTTTTGAGATAGCACGGTAACTTAACTGGATAGGGAATGTATTTTTAAGTGGTAAACCAACCTCTCCTCGGTATTCACCCTCCACAACTCCCTGTGTGTTACCTAGTGTAATTGGATATTTCATCATTCCTCCACGAGGGTTAATGAATAGTCCATATTCTTTAGGGTTAAACGCAGTTTTAATACCTGTAGAGATAACATTAGAACCTAAGCGACCCGGAACCAACACTCCGCTATCTGCAGTGAATAAGTCATGAGCTACATCGTTCTCTCTACCACGTTTTGGCGGTGTTACTCCTTCACGAATTGTGTATTCTACCTTTGCACCCTCTAATACGAATAGGTAGAAGCCGTTATGGTTACCATAGTCCCAACGTACGATACCGTCTTTAATGTCCCCTAGGATGCGTAGACGGTCACATTTGAAGTCGTTTGCTTCCCACCAGTCGTATACGGATTGTTCTGCTTCTTCCATTGAGTTATACGTACCATGATAAGTACGCTTTGTTTCGTCTTCATCCATAATGTTCATGCTATTTAAAAAGTATACTGAAACTCTTTCCATATTTGTTAGCCTCCTACAGCAAGTATTATTCAAATTTTTCGATTTCTCTAACGATTCCTTTTAATCTACGGGTTTCTGCCATTAAGTCCGCTACCTGTACATCGATACGGTCACGTTCGTTAATTAGGTTTCCTGCTTCTACTGTTAACTCATGAACCATAGCTAGAATATTTTCTTTTGCACTACGCTGTTCCACAACTTCAAACTTAACTGGGGCTTCACCGTTTAGCGCTTGTACAATGTATTCTGTAGTTCTATGGCTTCTACCACCTTCTCCTGCAATAACTAGCCCGTATTGTTTATCGAATGTTACTTCATAAACCCTATCAATTCCCCAGTAAGCTAAGTTACTACTATCCGTACAACGTAACTTCATACCCAGATAGATGTCTTTCTCTGTGTATTCTGTTTTCTTCTCTTTTTCAACTACTTTAAACATTGCTCGGGTAGCACCGTTTAGTAAACGTACAATACCACCGGCAGTCCATTCAAAACCACTACGGTCTCGAATATAGTAACCCCATGTTCTACTTTTGTTAACGGTATAGACTTGCCCTTCTATGAACTCTCTGTCTTTTGCCGAGGTAGTACAAAGTATTTTCATTCCTTCGTATAAGTCGTCTGTAGTGTAGGGTCTAAAAACCTCAAATTCTGCGTTCCCTGTAATACCATTTAAGCGTACTAAGATGTCGTTATCTCGGCTCTCGTTTCCGTCATCATCAAAAATACATAATAAACCCGACTCTTTTTCAATTACTTCATAGATTTTATTCGTAGTCCAAAAACTGTAGCCTTTACTGTCGGTGCAACGTAACTTCATTCCTGCGTATAAATCTTCTAGTGTGTATTTCATATCTTCCTTCTCCTATCTATAGCATTAGTTTTATTAAGCCTACTCCGTCTGCTTTAACCGAGTAGTTATTTATGATTTCCCATGTCTTTTCTCTACCTAAACTGTTTGCATCTTTACTTGTTGGGCTTATAACAAGGTATGTTTCCTCGTGTTGCCTATAAAGTTTCTCTGCTAGTTTCTTCATTTCTGTTTTAGCATCTTTGTCTAAATAGATATATACTTTCTGCTCCTCTGTAATGTTGTCTATAATAAGCTGTACCTGATTGTCTGTTACCTGTTTACCGAAAGTACCTACCCCTGATTCACCTACAGTTAGTGCATCTGGTACACCCTCTGTTATGACTACTTGGGGTGTTTTTACAGCCCGATTAAGATTAAAAATAGTGTTCTTCTTAGAGTATTCTGTGTCACTACTAGGGGCATTTAGGGACTTAACAAAGCTTTCCCCAATTGCCCTAGTGTTCCAGTACTGGTAGTTTCCTTGCATGTCATGTGTAAGGAACACAAGGTGGTTATCTAGTTTAACAGACTTGCCATTACCTAAAGGAACCCACGAGTGGATGACATAACCAATATTATGGGTGTAAATGTCATTTAATGTGAATCCACGATTATGGCAGTAAGCTAAGAAGGGGTAAGCTTCTGGGTCTTTAAGATTTTGTGATAGCAATTTAAAACCTTGTGGTAATGGAGGAGGTGTAAGGTTAACAAGTAGCTCCTCCTCTTGTTTAGGTTTACCAATGGAGTCAAGCAATAACAATAGGTATTCCTCGTCTGTTAGTTTGTCTGACTTAGGTATATAGTTCTTGTTATTAAATCGGTACCCATATCCTTCTAGGATACTCAGTGCTTCCGGAAATGATACATGATAGTACTTCATCACAAAAGATACAGGGTTACCAGAGTTACCACATCTAAAGCAATGCCACAAGTTATTTTTAGGGTGCCCCTCTTCGACTCTAACATACAGTTTATGTTTTGTATCGTCCCCACAGAAAGGGCAGTTATACCGATAGTCGTTCACTGCATATTTAGCTGTTCCTAGTTCACTGTCTAGCAAGTCTGTAAACATCTACTCCACTACTTTCCTCATTGTAATTAACATAGTATAAATACATCCAAATGTGTCATAAGTATTTTTCAACTCCGTTGATGGGTTAGCTAGTAAGTAGCTAGCCTTCTCCTCTCTCGATAAACCTGTATAATAGCTAACTTCTTTTTGAATCTTCTGTGCGTTCTTATCATCTAAAGGAAGGTGCTTATATTTATCCCACTCGGCTAGTAACTCATCTTCGACCTTAGCTTTTTGGTTACTATACAGTAAATCAAAAATGTCGAGAACACTCTCAATACTCTTGTCAACTTGCTCTAATGTATAGTCTTTCGTTAATGGTGTAACAATTCCATATTCTTGTGCAAGCTTAAATAATTTTTGGTTATCTTCTGCTACCTCTTTATTATACCACTCTCCCTCTTTAAAGCAAGCAATTTTTGAAGAAGCTCGTTTACTATTATTTGATACACCATAATAGGGCTTAAGAGTTTTGTCTGAGTCGGATAGTCTGATATAGAATTTTCTACGTGATGTGCTGTACTGGTACGTATATCTAGGGCAACAAGGGTACCAATCAAAAAGTGTATCAATCGGAAAATGAAACAATCTGTTTACTTTACCCCCAATAGAGATTGATACCGAACCCTCTTTTAATTTTCTACTTGCTGTATATAGTTTCATGCTTTACTTTTCTCACTTTCTAATAGGGCTGTATTTCCCAAGACTTTTTTAACAGTTATCACATTCTCAAATAAAGGTTTAAGATTCTCTGAGTGGGTGATAACGAATATACTACTAATATTTTTTTGGCGTTCTTTAAGGATTCTAATAACGTTCTCACAACCTATAGCATCTAACCCGTCAAAGCACTCATCATATAACCCTAAATTCACTGCGATATTAGCTTTGGATTGTACTAGGTCTTGTATAGCAAATGAAATTGCTAAGTCAATACGTTTCTTCTCCCCTTCTGAGTTAGCCTGATAAGTATTACCGCCAGAGCCGTTTATTACTTCTAAGTCAAACTTATCTGATAAGCTACCATCTGCCTTCTCGGTTTGTGTACTAAAGTTAATCTCAATATCAGAGCCGGATAGTATACTTAAGTAGTGGTTAGCTCGTTCATTTAAGAATGGTGTCACTAAGTCTAGCACTTCTGAACGGATACCTTTATTGGAGAACACCTCTTGAGCAATTATATTATATTGTCTTTCCTCTTCTCTCAATTCTTCTATATTCTCATTAATTTTAGCTAGTTCTTCATCTAGTACTTTCTCTGTTTGTTTATCATACTCTGGCTTAGGTACTGCCTTCAACTGGTTAATCATATCTTGTTTTGAGTCTACTTCCCTCACAGCAGAGTCTAGGTTGTTTTTCAGAGTATTTAGGTTACCTAGGAGCGTGTTAATCTCGTTTGATAATCTTTGGTAGTCCCCTGTATATTCCTGAATGGCTTTCCGCATAATTGCTTGTTCTGCTCTGGCTTCTTCTAGTAAAGGGGTGTACACTGCTAGGGCACTGTCAATTTTTGTAATAAACCCTTGTTTTTCTACTATTTCTGCCTGAATACGTTGTAATTCTTGTTCCCTATGTTCTGGACTTAGTAAAGCCCCACATAGGTGGCAATTTGTGTTTGTTTGAACAGATGCTAAATCTTGCTGTAGTTTAGTAATAGCTGTTAAATTCTGCTGTTTAGCCTGCTCTAATCGAGTTACATTAGAATACTGTTCGTCAACTTTCTTGTCTACTTCTGTTGCATTTTCAGGGGAAACTAATTTGTTCATTTGTTCCCGTATAGTAGCTACCTCAGTGGTTGTTTGTTTTGTATGGTAGTCTAGTTCTTTACTTCTTTCTTCGACTACCTCTTCTGCTTTTGATAACTCCTCTTTAGTACGCTCTAGTAACTTTTCTGTGTTCTCATATTGACTTAGAGCACTCATATACAGACTAGTTAGGTTGTCTCTATCATATTTTTTAGCTAAGTACTGTCTGTTTAACTCCTCTGCCTGTGCGTTAGCCTGTTGTGCTCGTTTCTTCGCTACATCTTGTGCATAGCGATATACACCAATATCTGCTAAATTTTCTAAAATTTGTTTTTTACCTTTATCTGTGGCAGTAGCAAATATCTCTACATTACCTTGACCGTACATAATACTGTTTGCGTATGTTAGATAGTCAATACCAAATACATCTAAAATCTTGCTATCTGTGTCTGCTACCGACTTCTGAGTTAAATCGTTTTCTCCTTGGAAAAATCTGACTAGGTTTTTATATTTTTTATGTTTGCGATAGCGCTCGATACGATAAGGGATGCCATCTTTTTCAAATTCTAAGATAACAGCTAGTCCTTTTTTAACTTCTTTATTAATTACTGCATCTGCTTTTAGTCCACTAGGAGTTGCTCCATACAAAGCATATGTTACTGTGGATAGCAAGGTACTCTTTCCTGAGCCGTTACTTTGGAAAGTTTCGTTTGTATCGTTAATACCTTCTATAAGAACAAGACCTTGGTTGTCAAGCTCTAATTCTACTTTACTTATTGACATGTAGTTTTCCGCATACACTTTTTTAAACTTTAACATTGTTACCTCCTATAGTTCTGTATTAATATATTCTTAGTATACACCTATTATCTTGTTTTGTCAATAACTAAATAGTAATAATAGTAAAACCCCCAGTAGCTTAAACAATATAGTCTAGTTACTAGGGGTTTTCATTTAAATTTGAGTTGCTTCTTTAAGACAATCTAGCGCTTTTATTCTCAATGGGTCAGCATTCTTATACTTTTTATCGATAAAAGCATGAGTTACCTCTTCTGGTGTAGAACCTGCAGATATATTAATACGAGGCTCTACATAGTAGTCTTTCTGAACTTTAATTCTAATATTTTTTAGATTATTTTTTTCTTTTATCTTCCTCACTGCTTCGGCTTCTTCGGGTGTACCGATAAACTGCGTATAGGCTTTATCCAATGCTCCTGTAGAGGAAGCACTGTCCGCTGTTACAATCTCGAAAGGTGTATAGTCTGTTTTAATAAAGTCTAGTTCTACATAGCTACCATGTTGTTTATGGGGGTTACCCTTTGTAATCTTAATGTCATAGTACCCTTTTTCTTGTCCTTCATCTGCAAATGATGTTTGTAGAGTGTTCCCCACGTAAAATATATTGTCTAGTCCACCTAAGAATTGTCTCTTATGGTAGTGACCTAGTGTAACAATATCAAATTTATCTGGGTAGAGGTCTGCTACAGTAAATGCACCACCTAGTGTGTGGGAATAGCTACCTGTAGAGGAGCCGTCCACACCTACATGTGCGCATAAGATGTTTACAGTAGTTTTATCTAGTAAATCGGACTGTTCAGCAATCCATTCTTTCATTTCCTCTACTTCGTCTCCGTAGCTTACTGCATAGATGGTATAACCATCTCTCACGTAGACTCCATAGGTAGAACACACAGTTACGTTAGGAAGTGCCCCAAAAGGTTCTAGGGCGCTCTCTGAGAATAAAGAGTTTGTTACTTTATCATGGTTACCACTTAGTAGAAATACCTCTACTTCTGGGTAAGCACTGAATACATTAAATAGCATATTAAATAATCGTACATCAATTGAGACACGTTTATGGAACAAGTCCCCGTTGAATAAAACATCTCCTCCAACAGACTTTGCATATTTTAACAAGTTATCTAAAATCATTACTTGCTCTCTAGCTCGGTCTGTTCCATATTCTGGGTCAGGCTCAGAGAAGTCTTTGAAGAAGTGCATATGGAAGTCAGAAAAGTTAATAATATGTTTCATTAGTCCCAACCTCCTTGCAACTTATTATTTACTCCGTTGATACGTTGGTTAACCATGTTAGCTGAATAGTTATTTGAACCTGAATTGTTTTCTTTCGTACCTCTAGCAGATTCTGATAGTAGGGACAAATGTTCTTCTCGTTGCTCAGGTGTTTCATCACAAATAGTCATTGTTTCTGGATATACTTTAAAATATTGCATTTTATCATATGCTTTACCACTATTATTACGTAATTTATCGATGTATACTCGAATGAACCCATTACTAAATTCTTCTGGTGTTTGGTTAATTGTGAAGGCTAGCTCCACTGCATTAAGCTTACGTTTAGAACCCTCAATAGAACCTGCATTCTTTACGTCTTGTGCAAAGTTTGTACGGTTAAGCTGTGATAAAGTCCAACAAACAAAGTCGTATTCTTGGGCAATTGCACGAATCTCCTCGTACAAACGACCACCTGCTTCTGACTCATTTCCATTAGAAGCATAAGGGTTCTTCATCAAGTCTGGGTAGTCAATAATAACTGCATCAATCTTCATCCCTTTACGGATAGTAATATCAGAGATTAGCTGAGCTAACCCATTGGGTGTTAATTCTTGTGGGTGGTATTTACGAATTAGCAAACTCCCCCAGTTTTGTTGCTCGGTCATCTGTGCATAAGCATTTTGAATGTTCTGGTATAAGTCTTTACGTAAGACACCATCATTTAAGATTTCATTTTTAGAGATACGAGATAGCAACTGCTCGAAACGAATCAGCATTCGGTCTTGTTTTTCCTCTAATGGTATATATAATACGTTTAGTCCTTGTCTTACATAATTGGTTGCTTGGTTTACCGCCCAACTTGTTTTACCAGAACCGAATGAGGCAATAACCATGCCTACTTCACCACGAGCCAGTCCGCCATCTGCGATGCTATCGATAGCAGTAAATCCTGTAGGATACTTGTTTTGCTGTAAGTTAGCTAACAATTCCATTTTCTTATCTACATCGTTAAAGAAATCGATAAGTTCAGAATCACCACTGTTTGTTTCAATAGTAATAACATCTCTTAAGTTATCTATCAATTTTTGAATATTTTCGTCAGAGCCTAGCGTGCCTTCATTAGTAACAGCCTCCATAATTGCTTCACGAGTTAAGACTTTTCTTACGTAGCTATTAATATTCTCACTGATAACTTCTGACTCTACATTCTCTAAGTCTAACTCATATAAGCCACTTACTAAATCGTAGGTTTCAGAAGCTTCTGAAAGGTCTTTCCCTTGTTTTAGCATCTTATCCTCAACAAGGGTTAGCAAGCTTTGTTCATCTAGTGTCTCATCATGTGTACGATAATAAAGATTTATTGTAGATACAATCATCTCGTACCCAGTACCTTTAAACTCCTCCATAGGTAATCTTCTGAAAATATCTTTTGCAAAAAACGGGTCGCTAATTGCTCTGTAAATAACTTGTTTTTGAATCTGGCTCATGCTTAGTTCCATTCCTTTCTCTCTCTAGTTGTACTGTTCAAACTCCCTAAGTTCGTTTTGTGTAGCCCAGTCATTTGCATCGACTCTGTAGATTTCCTCTCTTGTCATCGTTTTTGCATAAATACGTGACACGTCTAGCATACCTGCTAGGTCAAGTGGAATTTTCTCTAACCCAAACTCTTTAATATATGCCCCTAATTCACTAGGACGAGTCTTGAATCCGTAAAAATCAGCTAACATAAACATTGTACGTTGGAAGCTTGTAGCTCCCCACCATGACATATAAATTTTCTTCCCGTTTGCCATGAATGCTTTAGCATCTTCATCGGAAATATTTGTTAAACGAGACTGATTACCTAAATATAAGTTAATATCATCCTCTGTGAAATTCTCGTCTTGTTCTAATAAATATCGAGCTGAGCTATGTTGAAGAGGGAATGCTAATGCAAATTGTGTTGTTGTCATCCCACTTTTACTTGAGAATGTGGCAATCTGCTCTTTTAAGAAGTTTTTAATTGTAGCTTTCCCTTTTTCCGATACATCTGACTCTTCTAACGCTTCAAGAGTTGTTCTGTAGTAAGAATACAACGTGTTCGCTTTTTTGTCAAGGTCTTTTTTAAATTCTAATTCTTGTAAAGTACTGTCTAGTTGAGAAAGGTTTTTAGGTTCTCCGTTATATGCACTTAATAAAGCCACTAAGATTGGGTATGAACCTCCATAGTAAGTCCCCTCTGAGTGCATACATTCGTAAAGACCATAATCTCTTTTTAAGTCTTTGAAGAAGTTTACACTACTGTTATATGCCTCTTTTGCTTCGTCACACAACAAAGTATTAACATAAGGAGTTGCTCCTACACGAGCTTTGCCAATAGAAGATAAATAGTCCGCTCTATCAAACTGAACAGACAGATAAACTAGTGGGTGTATATTATTATCCGCTAGATACTGAGCAAGTTCTACAAATTTCTTGTATTGTGGAGTACCTACAAAACGTCTAGGTAGTACCTCATAACAAGTAGAACGTAGATATATACGGTGATACTGCTCAGCTTTCTTACTGTCCCTATCTTTATACGATAGGTAACGTTGATAAGGTACAATAGTAGCATAGGCATTATACATTCTTGTTAGTAAATATGCATTAAAATAAATACGTTTATCCTCAAAATTTTCAAAGAAATCGTAGGTTATCTCTCCGAACTCTATTTGGTCGTTAAGCCTAGCTATCTTACTGTTAATTGCTCCTTGTAGTAATTTTGCTTCGGCAATTTCTGCCTTAGTTCGGTATCTGCGTTTTGGTTCCTTAATTGGAGCTTTAGGAAAAGCAATCTCTCTGATTTCCTCAGCTTGTTTACTATCGGAAGTTATAGGATTGTCTGTTACTTCAAAATTCAGCATGTCTGTATTAAACACGACAACAGTGCCTCCGTTACCTCCACGTTTGGTTGATGTCTCAATAAGTCCCGATTTCTTTAATCGATTAATATTGCGTGTTACTGTTCGTACATCGTTACCTAATTCAGTAGCGATGTCAGTCTTACGGACGGTAGAGGCTACTGTTTCACCCCACCGCTGAGACTTCCCTGCTAAGTTCTCTAACAAGCTAAAAGCCCCTTTGCTTAAGTCATATTTTGTTTTAATCGAATCGTCTAAACAAAGGTCTCTCACTTTTGTTCCGTCCTTTCTACTTTGGCAGTGGTATATCCACTATATCAAATTGTTCGTTTTCATAAATTTTTCTTCGTTGTTCTGCATGTTTCTTAAGGTGCTTATTTGTTAAGTCGTAGAAGTCAAATACTTCTACTTTGTTCTCTCCTGTTTTCTTCTTACGGAGACCACGACCAACACGTTGCAAAGTTTGTCTTAATGATTTACCTCCTGCACCTAATATTAGGGTATCAATACCTGATATATCTACACCTTCATCAATAATGGTAGAGGAAATCATAACCTTAAGTTTTCCATCCCGCATATCTTGAATCTTCTCATCTCTTAAGTCATTGTCTAGTTCTCCATGAATGAAATAATGAGGAACCTTCTCTTCGTCAAGTAACTTGCTAATAGACTCTCCATGCTCAATTCGGTTAATGATAATCAAAATGCCGTTTCCTCTAGTATACATCTTTTTCGTTAATTTAGCAATAAGGGAATTTCTATACTCGTTCTCTACAATACCTTTTTGATAGGCATCCATATAGTTACTGTTCTGTATGTCTACAGGAGCAATAATAGGGAATAGAGTAATCTTTGGTTTAGCAGAGTGACCGAGTTCAATTAACGTGTTGTTAGATACTTTAGTAGTAATTTCCCCAAAGATTGCTTGTAGTCTTTGCCACAAAACATGGTTAGAGCGGTCGATTGAACCTGTTAACGCCATTCTGTACTGCGCATTATTACATGAGGTTAGTACCTTAAACCATGTGTCAGAGCTTGTATGATGTGCTTCATCTACAATCATTACTGCTATGGAGTCTAGGAAGTCCATAGCTTCATTGTATTTCTTAAGAACTTTCCCGTTCTTCTTCTCTACAATTTTTTGATATTCCGCTTCATAGTTCTTCATACGCATTAACACTTGATTGTTTGTGCCACACGAATAGTAAATTTCTTCTAACTCATGTTTAAGTTGTAAGTCTACCTTTGTTTTAACTTGAAAATTACGGATGTACCCTTCTAAAAGGCTACGTTGGTTAAATCCAGTTAAAAACCTAGGAGCTACCTCTTTTGCTAATCTCTTACATAATCTCTCTTTAGCTGTAAGTTTTAGCTTTGCCTCTGGGTCTGCTGAAATAGCAGAGGTAATTGTAGGTATCATTACAAATGTCACCTGCTGAATATCTTTCTTACCTGCCCCAAAAGCCCCTACCTTGATTCCTAAACGTTTCTCAATACGTTCGATAGATTGGGAAAAAATAGAAGAGCTATTTGTGAAAAATGCAATGCGCTCTCCTGACTCTAAATAAGGGGTTATCTGTTGGATAAGTCCAGAAGCTATTTCTGTTTTACCTCCACCAGTACTTACGTTAACAATACCTATGCGATTTTCGATTACCTGTTCCACAGATTCATACTGGTAGTCACGGAGTGTTATCTTATCTCCGTTGTCACCATTGAGAATAATCTGTTTGTCCATATCAGCTACCGACATAAATTCGTCTGGTCTATCGTCTATGACTTCAAATTGGAGGATATACCCTGTTCTCGACAAACTTTCTTGTAAGCCACCAAGTATATCCACAACTTGCGGAAGTAAGCCACTAGGGAATGTATCGTTTTCTTTCTCGAAGAAATCAATGATACCATCCCAGTATCCTGCTTTATAGGCAGGGCTGAAATTGTACCCATCAGCCTTGACTCCTAACTGTTCGTGCATTGCCTTGTGTATCTGTGGTCTCAAATGCTGTTCTGATTCCTCATATCGTATCTGTGTGTGCATAATATCTACTACTAGTCTCAATATAATTGGTCTCCTTTGTTAAACAGCTTGTGTTAGGTTAACCAATTACGTACCAACTGAGTAACCTAATACTAGCATTAAATTTTAAATGTGTCAAATATTTTTTTTATTAAGTATGTCCTATTCAACTTTTTTTAGTGCCTTATATTATATATTTATATTATTAATTATTTATATACTATTAGTTAAATATTATATTTTAGTATATAAAGAAATAGAAATTTTTAAATAGGACATTTTTTTAGGTGAGGTATCAGTTAATCATTGTTTTTCAACTCTTTTAGTTCCTCTAACTCCTTTAGTAATTCTTGTTTAATAGCCCTGACACTCTGAATTTCTTTGCTAAGTTCTTCTCTATCCTTCTTAACAGCTTTCATACCTTCTATGTGCTCTTGTTCTAACACAGTAGGTCTGAATATTAAAGCACCAGAGTGTTTCTGTCTATATGATTCTGGCATAATTAACTCTCCTTTCCAAATAAAAAAAGCCTTATACGTTTATTATAACATATAAGGCTTCATTAAGTTTTTATATCTATTTATCAGTCATATTACACATTAATCTTCTTACTCTACTTCTTGCAAAGCTATTTTGAGTTTTTAAATCCAGTCTAAATTTAACTGATTTCTCGGTACCACCTGTGTTAACTTTTTCTACATAGTCAATACGAGTAAACTCTTGTGAGCGTTGTGTAGCAGTTGGTTGAGTAGTAAACTCTTTCCATGTTTTACCACCGTCTAAGCTGTACTTAGCTGTTACGGTAGCTCCGGGAGGGGTGAACTGTTCATATGACATCTTGATTGTATTGAATGGTGCTTCTGACAAGTCTATTGTTCGAGATATATAGCTACCCTTCAATGCTGTTAGGAAGCCCGCAAACATAATGTCATCTAAAGATAGCATAGGGGACATGTACTTGTTAGCCTTGAATGTTGCACGAAGTTTAACTTCACGGGCTAATTGGTTAACATCTAAGTCCACATAGTTAGCAATAGGTAACCATGGTTTGTCGTTCACTGTTGTACCAGAAGGCTCGTTATCTAACACCATCTTCATATCCCAACGACAACCTGTATTAGCAGGTGTAAGGTAAGTAGACATAAGAACAATACGGTCTACGTTAACGTTCTTCATTACGTCAAACTCTAGGACAGCTTCTTCATTGAAACTTGCAGTATATACAGTAAATTTCAAGTCGGATGTTTGGTGAATAGACCATGCACTGGCATTTGAAGAACTATATAAGACACCTTCTAGGTAAGGGTTAGAGTTAACTGTTTGAGTTGGGTCGTCAACTCTTGTTTGTCCCATTGTGGCAATCCACATTGTGTACTTGTCAGAATCTGTAATGAATACTAAGCAGTACTCTTGACCTGCTTTACACATAAGTGGGTCATCAAAAGTAATCTTGGTAGGAACGGTTGCATCGTCAGATACTTTAATTTCAGATGGTTTTAATACACGTTCTGCATATACCGTTTTATTTGGTTGTCCACCTTCGGAAATACCACGAACTTGACAAATAATGTTAGTGCTGTTATCCTTAGATGCAAAGAATACATCAAAGCTAGAAGCCACTCTGTTAGTATTGAAACTAAATGACTGTGCTAGAGGGTCTACTAGGTTAATCGTTGTATGAGTACGAATGATGATGTCCTCAGTAGTTTTCTTAGTACCTTGAGCGGTAAAAGTAGAACTAGCTAAGTTAGTGTCGTTACGAATAGACACCTCACGAGTACCACAACGAACTCCTGCAGGAATCTTGAATATACCTTTAAATGTACCATCTGCGTTAGCCATACCAGTACCTTCTGTAGCACCTTTACGGTAACCCGTTGAAGGGGTAACTGGAACTCTTAAACCATCGAATGTAACAACTAAGTTATTTGCGTTTGGTTGCAAGTTCTCTGCGTACAGCTCAACGTCAATTTGTCTCATGAACTCAATCATAGACTCTTTAGTTTGCTGTCCACCACTTGATAATGATGTTCCTGATAATTGCTTACCACGAAGGTCTTCCTTACCAGATGCACCGCCCCATGATTGACCGGGGTCTAAGGTAATGTCGGATACCATGTTCATCTCATCGTTAGTCCATGAGGCTCCACCATGTCTCCACCATTGTCTTACAGTCATTGTAGAAGTCTCTTCTTTTGTTACGGTTATCCGCTCGTCTTCAATCCAGTTATCAGCACTAGGGTTTAATGTTAAAGCACCCTGTTTATTGAAGGTGTTATACGGGTTAACGTTCATCGCTTCTGTTGCAAAAGGTTGTTTGATACCAACTTCTTCTGTGAAAGGTGCTGTTACTAGTCTTCCCCAAACGTGGGCTTCACTTGAGCCCTCTATAATGCTAGGAACATTCTTATTGATTTCAGCATATGGTAATGTTATCTCTGCTGTATCTAAATCAAAAGCAACTGTAGCATCTGGGTGGCTTACATCGTATTTGTGTAACGAAATAAATGCATCTGAGAATACGCCACGTAGATAGATAGGGTTCTCCCCTTCCATAGCAGGCTTATCTAAGTAGAATACTGCTTGGTTGAACTCCATGTTTTCTACACGTACAGACAACTTCTGTAGTTCTTCCATGGTAAGTCTAGTAATCGTCCATTGGTTGGCTTCTGCTGTGTTGGAATCTGGGTAAACAGTTACTGTACCAATAGCTAACACTAATGGGTCAATATGATTAGGCGCTTCTACAAGTCTTAATGCGTTTGGTTGCCCTTTGTGAATGGTGAAATTACCATTATGGTCTAATACAATCAAGTCTTTACGGGCTAGGAAGTATTTGTAGTCTACATTAACTAAAGACTCGTCTACTGGTTTAGAGCCAGACATACCATTGAAGTCGATGTACCACTCTCTGTCGTCACCTTCACCTGTTATATCCACTTTGTAGTCTACATTTTCTACCATCGTTTTATTGTATACATATTGAACAAAATATGTCCCACCGGCAGGGGGTTCTTGACCTGTAGGTGCCCATGAGATTGCTTGCCCATTTATTAACTGGAAGTCTTCCCCTTGTTTATAGTCTTGTGCACCTGAACCTTCTGTCCATACACGAATGACTTTCGTAACAGAAGTGTTTGCTAGGTAGTCAGTACCTCCGCCTACAACGCCACGAGAAACCTGCTCTTTAGCTACTTGTACTTGAGCGGTAACTCTGTCTACTGTAGATACAGGAGCATTTCCTAATTTATTTCTACGAGTTGCGTTAGAGTAATAGAAACCCTCGTTGTTAATTGTTTCTAGCTCTTTAGACTTTTCAATAGAGATACGACTAGTAGTAGGTTTATCTACTTTAAAACCTAACACGTAAGCTCTACCTGCATCGATAACTAGCTGAATGCTGTTGTTAGGGTCAGTTGGGTGTACCTCTGTATACATATCAAACCCACGTACTCGATAGGAACCTGACTCATCAAATGTACGTTCTGCTAATATTTTGTTAATTTTATCCATCTCGGGTGTATCTGGGTTTATATAAAGCTCCCCTTCTACGAAGTGATAGATAGTTGCTCCAACTTCATCGTTTAGAGTTAGAACAATACTTTCTTCTAAACGGTCAGCACCCTCTGAGAAGTGGCTAGGGACTCCACTTGTTTGGTCTAGCAAAGTAGGGTCATCTTCTGCTGTAATAACCTTTTGTACTATTTTAACCCCAATATATTCAGTACCTTTTCCTGTTATTTCGATGGTTTGCTCATTAAAGTTGCGCATTTTACCACCTAAGAACACTTTACCTTTTTTAACAGTAAGTGTCTTACCTTGTAATACGAACTCCATACCTGTTTGGATGTCACCATCACTAAAGATAGCTTCTGCAATGTTACCCAATGCGTAATCTTGCATTGACTGTAATTCGTTTAGTTCTGCTTGTTGCAGATATTTGTCTGGCTTGAATAGCACCCTTGTTCTGTTTTGGTCTGCGTTAAAACGGTCAAGATAAGGTGCTCTCTTCAAATCTTCATTTGTTATTTCTTTTGCCAATGTCTATCGTCCTTTCTCAGATAACAGATTTTCTGTTTTCCATTGTAATAATAAATTTTTCTTTTAAGATAACATCAGCGGTTCTATTTTGTTGTTGTCTATTCTCAAAGAACTGTAAGATGCCTGTATCTGTTATTTCGTTAGGGGTGAAAGCTTTCTGTTCCCCTGCTCCTGCTTTTGTTACCACATCTGTGTGAATTCCTACTTGTCTAAATGTACCTAGAGGTAACTCGTCTCCTGTTACTTCCGCTTCTACATAGACCATCCATGCCTGTTCCTTGTACCCGTCCTCATCAGGAATAAGGGTAAACTTACGAGAACCATAACTCACAGTGGGATATTTTGCTTCGTCCCCTTCAATATATGCTCTGCATAGGTTCGTCTTAGATACTTTCTTATACCCTACAACTTCTGATAGTATATTCGTATTTGGGTCTGGGTTTGGTGGTGCAGATTCATTTGTCCATGGCGTTGTTTTACCTAAAGCTAGGTACATTGAATCTTTTTTATTTTTTAATTGGAGTGAGGCATACACTCGTGCATTATTCGTTGCAATAGCCACATTATTAACCTCTTTTCTTATTCATTCAATTTTTAATATAGCATGTATTTTAAAAATAGGACACAAGACTGTGCCCTATTTATATTATAACATATTATTTGATATTACCCTTCTATAGGAACGAGTTCCGTTAATGATTCCACAGATGATTGTAGTCCTATACTGTACCCTTCACCTAAACGATATTTGAACAGTACATTTAACATGTCTAGTTCAACCGTTGCATCTTTATCTGTTTCGTTATCGAACACGTAACGAACAAATAATAGCTTGTAATCATTTAGATAGTCTGTGATACGGTTTGCTACTAAGTTGAATGTACGCATACGTAAGTCTAAACTATCCGTGTTTAACTTGTGCCATGCACTCGTAGAAAAATCGTATAGTTCAACCGAGAAACTGATTGGTGAACTTGGACTTACTAGAGCCTTAAGTGTTGTAGAGATGTTAAAGTTTTCAAACACAGTATTTAATGCTTGGTCTTCCCCTAAGTCAGCAATAAGTTTTTCAAATTCCATAGCATAATTTTCTTCGATAAAAGTTTTAACATCGAATACTATATATGCTTTTTTATTTGTTATACTTCCGTATACCGTCCATGTGTACTTAGTTGGGTCTACTGTAGGGGTTTCTGTATCTTCTACCAGAGTGCCCACATAGTTGTAGGAGTCAATGTTAGGAGTTCTAGTATCTCCTTTTTCAATCTTAAGCCAGTCAATTTGAACAGCACCATAGTCATTATCATTTGATAATTGATATAGTTGCAGTCTATTAGGATATTGTGCATTTATTGCAGGTACTTTAAATGTTCCAGTCCATGTATTAGGTAAACCCTCTACAGGATGTAAAAATCCTAGTAAAATTGTGCCCGCATTATACACCCCAAATTTATTTTTAGTAGGTTTTGTACCTTCAATAGTAACTGTATACGTTTCCCCAACTTTAAACGGCTCTGACATGTCACCTTGATATAACTTATATTCACTCGTGTTTATTGGGAACTTAACCGTAGGGTCTGCAAGGTTTTTTCCTAATGGAACTTTGCCTAAATACCAAGGCGCCCCTAATAAATTAGGTTGATACGGAGTATTAATTTCCCCACGTTCAATTTTTATATTTCTCATCTTAAGCGTACCGGTTGGGTTAGTATCACTTGCAACTGTTTGCCAACTCAAGTATAATACTTTAGGTACCCTCCCTTGGTAATTCATGGTAGACGTTCCTTTTACTGTTATCCAAGTATCCCTAGGAGCATCCGCAGGAAGTCTTGTTGTTTGCAGTAAAGTGTAACCTCCATCAAGATATGCATAGTTAACAAATACTTGGTCGGCATTCCCAGTATAGTCAGAACCGATGTACATTTCACAAGAAATTGTATAGGTCACTTTATCTTCTAGGTATACACTATTTCCCCCATCGGTATTAAATTTATTTAATCTATCTGACCCATCCATCAAAACGGTGTACTCCCCACTGTTATAGGTAAGAGTTCCGCCAGTTCCTGACTTGAACGTATTAGCATTTGTTACAATTACGTTAGGGTTTCCCGAGTAATCGTAATCACTAAAGTCTGTACTGTTTGAGTATAAAGTGTGGATATTCTTTGTTGCAGGTACTTGAATAGGAGCTGTTCTTCCGTCCTTTTCTTTTGTTTGATTATACATGTCAGCACCTGACTCTCCTAGAACTGTTTTTAAGTCACTCATAGAATCAGTAGGTTTTGGTGTGTACTCAAGCAATGTCGTACTTGCTAAGTGGATATAACCTCTTCCGTGGTCAAATGCCCCTGCTAATACATCCTCCCCATTTAAAGTAGAGGCGTTTGTACGGAAGATGTTATTCTCAACTACTTGGTCTTTTTGGTTAGACAGGTTAATGTTACCTCGTAGGTCATAGAATAGCCCTGTGAAGAGTTCTAGCTCTTCCTTGCTAATTATGTCAATATCTACGTAAGGGCTCTCTACGACCGTTTTATTGACGTTTAAGCTAGTGTCTAGTCTTAGGTAGAACTTAACACCTGCAGGCTTAAATGCTTTAATTACTTCTACAATCTCTGGGGGGAATGGTCTATCTATAGAAATGTCTATAATAGCAAAACGGTAGTAGTAACCCATTAGATGGTCTTCTCCATTTAACTTAGACTTATTCGTAGTAAAGATATTTCTCCAAGGTTCATAGATATTAATAATTGCATCGTTGTCGTCTAAGAAGTCTACCAATGCATCGATGATTGCAGGGATAGTACCTCTCTTTAATAGTAGTTCACGAATGATGCGTTTTCTATAATACTCATCGTCCCAGCCATCTTTACGATAAACACCAAACCAGTCTCCCCATGTATCTAGGTAAGTGTCTGTTGCTGATTCTAAAGATGATTGTATCTTACTAGCAATTGTTTCTTGTTCTGCCTGTGTTAACTCATAGTTTAGAGCGTTTAGTACGGCAAAGTTACTGTCGTCATATTTATTAGGTTGTTTCCCCCTACGTAGTAGGGGATGTATGTTTTTAAAAAAATTACTCATTGTGTTTCCTCCTGTTAGATAAGTTCTACAACAACTTCCCCTGCTCTAATGATTTCTTCGTCCCTAACAGACATGTTCCCTGTCATGTTGTTAATTTTACAGTCATAGATTAGTACATCATCTATGTTCATAATAACCTGAATTAAATCGGCTAAGATAAGTGGTTGTGATACTACTTGACTATTTAAATAGTTTCTAATTGTTAATTCTATGTGCTCCTCTAACTTATCGTTGATACGTCTTTTGTCACTAATCGTCACTGTTGCATTCACCTGTACATTTGATTTTATTACTGGGAACACATCTAATTTAATTCCTGCAGGTCGATAGTCTTCGATAGCTACTTTAATTTTATCTAAAGTTTCTTGCTTCAAATCACCGTTTAAATCATGTGCATAGATTCGTACATAACCAACTTCTTCTTTAATGTACACACCTGATACTTCTTCTACTTGTCGTGTACCATAGTCCAAAGCTTTGATAGTTGCACGACCTCTTGATTCCACAAAAGCATGAAATCTCTTTTTAACTGATTCTATGCTTTCTTCATCTGTTCCTGTTAAGAAGTCAAATTCATTATAAACTGCTTTTAGGTTAGAGATATTGTTAATTACTCGATTAATTCTATTCTTAGGTATGTTACCTTGAGTGCCTACTGTAGTACAGTATGCTTCTACTTTAGCTGTTATTACTCCGGCAGGTATAACATAGTCCTGCATAGTTTGAAAAGTTAGCTTACTTGGTGCACCAGATAGACTAGAGTCGAACGTAGTGCCTGTAGGTATGTATACAGGTGTTTGGGTCACTGTGTGGAACTCCAACGTAACCATTCCGTAAGCTCTCTTAGCTTCTCTTTTTCTAAAATCAAAAGCGTTTAGTACACCTTGCTCAATTCCCCATAAGATGTTCTCTCTACCTAAAATATAATACTGTTCTAGTTCCATGGATACCGCTTCGTAGATAGAACGAATGGTAGAACCTACGGAGAAGTCGTTTAGTTCATGGGTGTTAACCATTGTTACATCAATAAGTCTACCCAAAATTTCTGATATTTTCTTTAATCTCATTCCGATTTTCCTCTCTAACTAATGATAAGTGCTCCTGCGTTGTCATTCTGAACGACAAACTCGAACTGGTCTCTTGTGGATTGTAGGGTAGCTCTATAGTTACCTACATAGTGGTCTTCTTCTATATAGTGATTAACCAGTACGCACTCGGCTACTCTACTATCTTTTAAAACGGTATCGCATATCTCAATACTAATAATTTTCATTTGCTCTACTGTAGCTTTCCCGAACATCAAGTGTAAGTCACTGCCATATTCAGGATGTAGCATTAAAGAACCTTTAGCAGTCATTAATCGTGAAATAGTAGCTTGTTTAATATTATCTGCTCCACTTACATTTTTAAGGTCTCCGTGCCCATTATGTGTTAATGCGAACACCTCATCGCTTGTTCCGTGATTTTCATAAAAAGTTGTATCACTCGTCATATCCAAATCTTTACCTAAAGCTAAACCTAGTAGAAAGTCCGTATCCCTTTGGTTAAGGGAGCTTGTGTCTATGTCTAACAAATTACCTTCATCAGGTATCATTAAGACGTCACCTAACGTAGCAAGATGTTCTATATTTTTCATTTTTTCTTCCATAGTGTCTACTATGTAAGGGTACACTAAAGAGTTGTACTCTGCAATCTTTACCCAGTTGTCTACTGATTTTGTTTCTAATTGGGCAATAGATTGCATTGTCTCTCCATATACGATTGTATGTTTTTTATATCGTGCCATTGACTGCTAACCCTCCTTGTATTACAGGGATTTGTTCTTGAATATACCCTAAAGCTACATCCATTGATTGTAAATCCATCACTATGTCTGTATAGTCTTTTGCCCCACCTAGATAGTCTATAAGATATTTTACATTCTCTCTCGTTTGTTTTACATCCGATTCATTTATCATCTTATACATCTCAGGGCTTTCGTCTATCGCATAGATAAGTGCAAAGGATTCTAGCACAACGATTTGAGCTAGCTCATAGATGTAAGGAGCAGATAGCTTAAGCCCACTCTTTAAGAACTTATAAGTAATTGAGTTTTCAGATAAGGACTTGTTTGTTTCACTAATATTGTTGTCTCTTACTATATCTAACAAAGTACTAGATATTTTATTTACCCTTGTATGAGGGGTATAAAATCGAGAAATAAAGTTAGGGGAGTCATCAATAACGTTTGCCACTACTTCTCCCTCTACATCTACGTTTAAGTACCTAAAGAATCTTAGCAAGTCTGCTGATTGTTCTACTTGAGCCATTTAGTTAACCTCCATATCCTATAATTCTTTTCAATTCGTCTACCCCAAAGTTGTATGCTCCTGTTGTGATACTAGGGTTAACTGCAACACCCGGTAAAATGCTTTTACGATACTCCTCGTTGTATACTTGTGCAGGTGTCTTATCTGTTTGACCTGATGATGAACGCCCAATACTAGGGGATACATTCCCTATCTGAGGTGATACCTGATTGCGCTCTGAGGGCTGTCCTGCTTCTCTCAGTACTACCAGACTTAAAGAATAGTTAAATAATAATGGTTGGTCTACCGAACGCTCTATGCTCATCCCTTCTGGTGCCAGATGGACTATGAAGAACTTGTCATCTGTAAAATTATAAAATTTCATCTCAACACTTGAACGATTACCGTTACCGCCTCTATTTGCATAGTCATCTATAAGAGCTTCTAGCTCTTTTAACCTGTCGGCTCCATTCTTTCCTCTTCCGTCTACCCTAAAACCTGTAGTTCCAGAGAATTGAATTGTTTCTATATCTTTCCCGAAGTCTTCTGTTATGATGTTTGATTTAGTTTTGAATATTGTCACACGTTGTGGTTTATTATATTTATATTGAGTTGGGTTTACCTGAAATCTGTACCAACCTGAGTTAGGGTCGTTCCCTATTTGGATGGCAATACGTTTTAGTGTACCGCCCATGCCGTCTGATTGTCCCATGTTAACCGCTCCTTTCGTTTCCTAATATAGTACAATATAGTATGAAAAAAGAGGGTAGCCGAAGCTATCCTCATTTCCATTAGTTTAGGCTAACAGTCCTATACACAATCCTATGCATAGACCTATTGCTACCCCAACTACTAAGTTAACTATTCTTGTTTTTCGTTCTTTTTTGCCATTTCTTCTACGATTTTCTCCACATCTTCTCTAATTAGTGCCGGAACTTTCTCCAAAGGATAATTCGCAGGGTCTTTAATTACGTAAGATGCGTATAACATTGATAGATATGGGTACATAGAAATATCACCTCCTTTAATCAGTAATGATAGTTTACTTATTCATTTCAGAGAACATGTTAATTGCATCCATCAGTGCTAGTTCATTGAATTCTACTTTTTGTCTTAATTCCTTATTTTCTTTAATCAAACTATCTATGCTTTGTTCACTTTGTGGTTCATCAGTACCTTGCTCTGGTAATGGTTCATCTTGTACTGAGTCCCAATGAACTTTTTCAGCCTCTTCTACAGACTTAGCATTTTCAATCATAGGAATTAACTTATTAGTTAACTTGTGTTCTCTAGTTTTAACTACTTTTTTGATATATCTAGCCATAGCGGTATACTGCGACTTGTCAAATTTAATGAGTGTTTTAAAGTCACCTGTTGTATCATAGGCAGGTGCCTCTACATAGTCTTGAATTTTGTTATCTAAGAGTGTTATTTTGTTTATAAACTCGTCATCACTAATAACATCAAATAAATGGGTAGTATCCGATACTGTGTAGGGAACTTTTTGTAGTATGTAAGTCTCCTCACAGTCCCTTCTAAACTTGCTAGCTATTGCTAATAGCTCTACTTTTAATAGCTTTTCTTCACTTAGAACTAGCTCTCCATTTACATACTGAAAACAATTTGAATAGTAATGTGAAAAGAATGGGGAGTCCATTGGTAAATCTATTTCATAGACAGGCTCATCACTGTTAAGGGACGTTCCCCAGTTACTAACAAAATTTTTATCATCTAATGTTACAAATATCTTTTGCGTTTCTTCTACCATTCCGATACCTCCCTTATAACAATACCATTATTAACTCCTGTCCCGTTATTAACATTACCACCAATACGCCCATCGGTTATATACATATACTTAAATGTTATTGTAGTTCCATGACCTATTATGGCTCTGAATCCTCTTGTGTTAAACTGGTCTAATATACATTTATGAATGAATATCTGTGTTATATCCCAAGGTTGTCCTGCACCTGACTCGTATGCAGAGAAGGTCAAAACCCATCCGTTTCGGCACTCTGTCAGTTTTTTACTAGGTAAAACTTCTTGTTTTTCGTTTAAATAGGCAGCCCCTTTCCAAAGCTGGTTAGTAGGAAACGTCATCGTACCAGTGTCAGAAACTTTAAATATAGGGTTAGAGTCATTGTTAACATAGAACCCATTATCTCTCATATAATGGTAGTCGTAGTCTTCCCACTTTAAGGAGTTTCTTGGTTTACCTGATTTAATAAAGTGAACTCCCTCACCTCCGTTATTTGATGTATCTGTCGAGAACCATATGCCATTGACTGCTGATATATCACTGTTGTTTAAGGATATTCCTACTAAACCGTTCTCCTGCCACTTGTCCCTTTCTATTTCTAATAGTCCTCTTAAACCATTATTGTTATTATCAACAAAGGCATTACCTATGAAAAGACTTTTATTTTCGGAGTCGATAAACATAATAGGGTTTCCCGGTTTAACCGTAGCTATTCTAGTAAATGTACTAAATTTATCAGTTACACTTAATCTTACTTCAAATGTGCTAGTATTGTCAAGTTCTATTTGTGCATTTCTAACTATAATCATACCGCCATTAGATGTAAAGTTTAGAGCAGTTTCTGCCCCAAAAGAACCAACACCCGCTCTTTTAGTCGCATAGGTCACTGATTGAATAGCATTCTTATTTACACCGCCCATAGTAATAGGAGACCACGTACTGTTAACATTAATATCTGTTGTTGTTTCAAAGTTGTTTCTACGTGCAACTGTGAAGTCCATATTTGGGTTTTCATAAGGGTAAATATCTACATGTTTTGTCCAGTTAGATTTGAATCCTCTACTATCAGTTACTGTAACTATCAGTGTATCTGATGTGTGGTTGGCAGGTGCACCTAACTCTATAACTGTTTCTGAGTTTGAGTAACTAACCGTTTTTGTTGTACCACCCAGTGACACATCAATTGTTTTTAAGGTTGAGTAACCGTTGGCTGTCGCAAAGTTAGCAGGAATGGTTACTTTAATATTAGACTTACCTTGTAAAGCCACCTTATTGTCACCTGTAAGCCCTACAGAAACGCTACTTGCATCTTCATAAGTAGGCTCCCCATTAATGCTAGGCACATACTTATCTTTAGGGATAACTATATCTATTCTTTGACCTGTCCACGGAGTTCTGTATTGCACCCCACTATATTTACTTGTTACAGTCACCTGTCCCCATGAAGAATCAGCATTTGGTATCTTCTGTAGTATGTTGTTAACATCTGTTTGAGTTAGCGTATACGACATTGTGTTACCTGCCGAATTTGTAGCTATCGGTATGTTAAGACCGCTAATGTTAAATGCGCCATCATAAGTAAAATTTGGGTCAGACCTGTAGTTACTTAATGAGACATTAATTTTTTCCCCTACATTTAAAGTTATCTTGCCTCCCGATGCTTGCGCATTCATTGGAGGTACAATCTTATATGTCCTCTCCTGACTCACCGTATCCGCTAAACCTTGAGTCCATAGTTTTACCTTACCTTGCCAACTAGTCCTGTTATTTAATGCGGTGAAAATAGTTTTATTGTTCGCTACTGTGAAAGTAAATGTCCCACTAGTGGCTACATTTTTAAGGTCTGCCAAATAAGTCCAATGGGCATCATTGTTTAACGTTGGGTTCTCCCTGTTGGCAACCCATGCTGTCAAGTCATGCTTAAACGTAGAGCTTTGTCTATTTATTGTTATTGGTAAGTTACCCGGTAAGTTCAATGTGGGAACGGGGTTAAGTGAACTTTTTCTAGGTATCTTATTTAGGTCTACAGAAAAGTTTGGTATAGTTATCGTTCCATAATAAGTTGATACACCGTTATCTGTAAAAGTAATATTTACAAAGTAACTACCTCCTATAGTTATCCTTTTAGAACCATCGTTATTATGGTTAACTCTCCATTCTTTAGCTAATAATAATTTTTTTTGGAAAGCATTTAGCATAGAAGAAGCTTTCTCTATCTGTGTAGTACCTTCTACAGTGACTTTTGCATCACCGATAGCAGGGGCATCTAGTCTTCCCCATTTATCCATAGACTGTAAGTACAGCCATACACTTATTGTTGAGTAGTTGCCTGCAATATTCTGATTTGCACGCCACTCTAAGACTAATCTATGTCGGGCAAAGGCTGTGTACTTTGTTCCGTTTAAAGCCATATAGTTTCATCGTCCTTTCATGTCCTTCTCTATATAGTATAACACAAATTAACCGAAAACAACTAATTAGTGAAGTTTTCGGTTAAAAAGTTTGGTTAATTATTCATCTGATGGAACGAATGCCCAACCTCTAATGTTTCTCGTAGCTGTTGTTGTATTCATAGCAAAAACCGATACGGGTGCCATAGTAATACGTTTTTCAGCTTTTAACATCTTAACTTCTGTTACTTGACCGTTTAAAGTGAAGATACGCTCTATATTGCCATCGATACGTGAATACCCAGAGAACTCTTGTGGTGTAATCATCGTGTAACCGTCAGTTTGGTTGTTTTTAACAGTGATTCCGTTAATGTCAATCTTTACATTCGTATTATATATCTCACTTGGGTATGGTTGCCATTTAAGTGGTATATCCCCGATATTGTACATAATACCCGATATAATAACAGATGCTTCCTGCCCGTTCTCTACAAACATCTCTATCTTTGTAGATGTGCTTGTAGGAGTAAATACAAGCTTATACTGTTGGAACCCTACTGGAATTGGTTGTGTTGCATCCTCAACGCCTAATGTATAAGTCAGTACGTCACCTTCATAAACACGAATACCGCATTTGAAATCGGCTACTGGGTTATTTGTAGTTACTTTCATATAAAAAGATAGTGAGTATTTAAGGTTGTCCCCTACCTCGGGCAACTCTACGGATTGAATTAACGAAGAACTACCTCTCTTAGAACTAACAAAACCAGAGCCAAAACCTAGATTGGCTAGCTCTTCTGTTTGAGTGGTCTCAACAATACCCCCAGTAAACGCTCCATCTTCTTTGTTTGGTACCCAAGTTGTGGCTTGAGTCCCTTCCTCTATTTTTAGCTCTCTCCAATAAGAACGATGTGTCCAGTGTTCTAGTGTATTTTTAGGATAGACATCAAGGTATCCACTAGTGTTAATTGTCACCGTTTTTTCATACCTCTTCCATACAGTTAAGTCTTCTTTGCTACTGTTAGCAACTACTGTCCACTCTTCGATAGCGAATTGAGACCATTGGTCTGTGTTCGCATCAGGGAACACACGTATAGCAAAAATAGGTCTATCACTCATGTAAGTTATTGGGTCTTCTTTATAATCAAAACTTATCGTATATGTCTCACCAGAGCTGACTTTTATCGGGTGAGGTATGTTACCTATTTCTTTAGTAGCAGAACGTGATGGCATTGAAGCTAGTATGTTGCTTGTAGGCTTATCGTCCTCTGGTGAAATTACTTCAAATTGGAATATTGAAGCACCACCCCATCTACCGAAACCTAGATTCCAAGTAGAGTTGGGTAACAAGTTCTTTCCTACTGTTCCATCCCAGAAGTCCAACCCAGAGAACCCTAAAGAGTTTTTAAGCATGTTAACCCCGCCTGCTTGTTGCACAGAGAAGTTAAAACTGTCTTTAAGTTGTTGTAGTTCTGAGTTAGTTACATAAGGGGTAAAGTCAATACCGTTTATGCCTTCTTTGATTAATCGGTTATAGTCTTCTTTTATTGAATCTAAGTCTTCATATGTTGCCAAGTTATCTAAGTCGGTTGTGTTAGCTTTTGTGTCAAATACACTAGTGAAGTCCTCAGACCCTAACACTGTGTTTATGATACTGTCAGACGATATTTTCTGTTCAGCCTGTGCTACCCAGTCAGCTAAGTTTGTCCCGTCTTCACCCCAAGGTAAATCCTTAACTTCCTCTGGTGTCAAAGCTACCCATCCATCATCTCCCCCAACCCATCTTTTAGGTTGATTAGGAGTCTTAGATACGTCTACCCACACAAGTCCTTGTGATGGATTGGAAGGCTCTGTTGCAGAGTAAATCCACGCACCTTCTTTACCATTTAGCTGACCTTCTATGTGTTCGTCAGTCAGTCTCCATAGGTAGTCTGAGTAGTTATCACTGTCCTTCATAGAAGTTCCAATATAGACATAGGTCTTTCCTTCTACTTTCTTCTTAGTGAAGTCTTTACCTTGTAAGTCGTTAGCCCACGCAGTAAACATTTCGTAGTTACCTATGACATTTGTTATATCCTCTTGAATGTCAATATCTGATTTTTTCCAAGGGGTAGGAATAATACCAACTTCTAATTGGGTGTTGCCAAATCTAATTTCTTTTACATTTTCATCGGCAGATTCTATACGTACTAGTACCCCTACTGTTAGACCAGTCACCTTACGTTGAGCTACAACTCTTTTTAGGTTGTCTTCACTTGTCAAGGTGGTACTACTTGAACCCACCCAATTGTCTCCTTCTAATGTGTAGATAGAGAGTCTTGCCGAGCCTGTACCTATAACCTGAATATTTGCAGAAGCGGTCAGCCATTGACCTGACTGTACCTCTTTCATGCGATAGTCTGCTAAACCACCGCCGGCTACCTCTTTATCAGATGAACCTAGCGTATAGCTAAAAGGCTCACTTGTAGCATTACCTTTGATGGATACCAAGTCATTTACAAATTCAGGGGTTGTTTTGCTTACTTCATAATGCCCAACATTTTTAATCATCAATCTAGGCAACATATTGTCCCCAGAAGAAAACCCTACATAGTTATACCCACCCATGTTTTGTAGATTGTCATTTATCTTATCTGCATCTGCTTGGGCTTTGTCTGCTAAATTCTTAGATACATCTGCGATTCTATTAAGCAAGTTCGTTCGTTGTGTATAGTAGCTGTTAAACGTGCTCTTTAAAGTAGAACCTACGATGACAGATGTTGTTGTCATATCTGCTAATAAGGGTTTTAAATAGTTCTCCAATGCGTTATAGGAAGTCGTATACTGGATACTAGGCACTCCGAACTTAGTTGCTTGTTCAACGTTTATTGGGTACTCTGTCTTTATTTCTTCCCATTGTAAGGATATTTGCTTCTTATCTGCAGGCGTTAGCATGTTATCATTTGCCATGTCAGCAATAGATTGGTTAGCATTCTCAGCATCATTCTTAGCATTTTCAGCATCTTTTTGTGCTTGCTTAGCCTGTTCCTCTACCCTCTTAATGTACTCCTCTAAGGCTGTTTGGTCTCCTTTTAAGTCTTCCCAAGAAGGACTATAGTCTGTGGCTTTTGTACCAATCTCAAATTTTATATTTACAGAGTTAGCTTTTTTGTAACTCAATCTAGCGTAAACTGCTTCATCAGGGGACGTGTATTTGCTACTAAAATCACCTTGCCCTGCCTCTGCTGTTCCTGATATAAAAGTCCTGTCCTCTTTATACCATGCAACGATAATTGTATTTGTTCCTGTATTCCCGTATAAGGTTGCAATATATGGTTTTTTCTTGTCTACCTTAATGTAATCAGAGACCACTGAATTGTCAACCGCTGTCCCTACCGTCCCGTCATTTTCGTTTAATAGACCAGTCGTTTGAGTTTTTATAACAAAAAGGTTTGAACCACCAATAGACATATTGTTAATAGAATCATCTACTATACCTTTTACTTCACTTGCAGTTACCTTTTGACTAATTAGGTCTGCTTGTACCTTAATTTGTGCAGTATTAGTTTTTACATCCGTTTCCACGGTTTCCACACGAGTAGCTAGTAAAGTAATAGCCTCTGCTGTTTGGTTAATGCTTGTCTCCATAACATTAATTTTACCGTTAAAATCATCTAAGGTGTCCTTAGCAGTATCTGATATTAGCTTAAGCAAGCTAATTTTACTTGCGTAATAGTCGGAGAATGTGTTTCTTAAAGTCTCACCGTCTACTACACTCGTTTCATTCATGTTTTCAAATAAAGGAGTAACAAGTAGTTTAAGTGCGTTATACTTAGCTGTGTACTCATCCGTATTGACATTATATTTACTTGCTTGTGCGATTGTTATAGGATACTCTTTTAAGATAACTTCCCACTCTTTTTTAAGTTGGGACTTTTCACTAGGAGTCAATTTATTATCACTAGCAATATCACTAATTAAAGCATTTGCTTTGTCAGCATCTATCTTAGCTTGTGTGGCATCTGCTAAAGCGTTTGAAGCATCTATAGTTGCTTGTGAAGCTTTCTTGATTGCTTCTGTTACTCCATCTCTTAACTTTTTACTAATGGAGTTTAAAAGGGCTATACGTGCGGTGTAGTAGTTATTGAACGTTCTACGTAACATACCCCCATCAACCGTGCTAGTAGCCTCCATATCCTCTAATAGGGGTGTTACAAACAACTCTAGTGAATGATACTTAGCTTTGTAGTCAGTGTCATCGACTTCGTATGTTTCCGCTTGTTCTATATAACTAGGATATTCATTCTTAACAACATCCCATTCCCTCAATAAATCAAGTTTCTCACTAGGTGTTAACCGATTGTCACTTGCCATATCAGCAATTACCTTATTTGCCTTATCAGCATCATCCTGTGCTTTTTTAATAGCATCCGTCATATCCACAAAGGAGTCGTCAATCATATCTTGCACTTCTACTTTAGTAACTTTAGATTCTACCTGACCTGCTAGAATGGTTATTTCTGTAGATATGTTGTTAATCTTACCATCCTGCTCTTCTAACCCACTAGCAATAATAGTTAACTGGTTATTGGTATTTTTAATCTCTGTATTTAACCCGTCTAGTTTATTGTTAATTTCCGTAAGGTCTGCTTCCGCTTTGAATTTCTCTCCTTGTGAGTAAATACCATCTTCTCTAACTTCTAAGTCCATGTCACCGTTACGCATATAGACAAAGCCTTCACCATTTATACCTAACTCACCAAATTTGATACCTTCACCTAAGTTAATAGAGTCCTGTTTACGTAAACGTACTTTACCATCAGGTGTCATTTCAAATAATGTACGCCAGTCTTCTTTTTTGTTAACCATAGAAGTTCTGTACGTCCCATCTGGGTTAATATGAATCATGAAATTATGCAAGTCAGGGTTATTATTATCATCGAGCACACCTTGATGTTTGAATAACACATTAGGTGCTCTACCTTTCATAGGTTCAATTAAATCTCCGTTATTATAATAGGATGTTTCTAAGTCCTCATAACGAGACCCTTCCCCTGCATCTGTCAAAGGGGATTGCTCTGCGTTTTTTGTATCAAACATAATAAAACTCTTGCCGGAAAAGGTGACTACTCTACTACCGTCCCCATCTACATTTTCATAAGTTAATGATGGGTACAAGCTAAATTTCTGGTACATATCTCCTGCTAATTCTAAATCTTTTGGGTCTGCATTAGCAAAGGGTGCTCGTGCAATTTGCTTGTTTACATCATTGTTGTTGTAAACGCTAATTACAATAGGCATGTCCTTATCAGAGTTTACAAACCCTACTAGAACAACTGTACCAACTGAGATAGGGTTTATTTGTCCATAAGACTTACCTACAGCATTTCTCCCCCCAAATTCCATAGGTAACCTTGCAGAGAATTTACCCTCATTTGCATAGGAATTTTGGAATACCTCTTTATGTTGAAGTGTTATTAGGTCTACTGTATTATATTTATAGTTTACTTGAATTACTTGTGCTAGTAAAAGGGTATTAATTTGTTGCCCTTCTTTATAAACTCGTTTAACTTCTGAGCCTAGCGCTGACTGAAATCTACGTCCTGCCAATGTAGTCATCCTTTCTTTTATGTGTCCTCACTAACTATTATAGCACAATTACTCACAATGTGGAAACAAAAAAAAAGTAACCCTTGTAAATAAAGGGTTACTTATATCTCCTTACTGTACCATCGAATTTATCCCACCAGTATCCTTTTGTCATATCTACTACAACAATACCAGTTTTAGGGTTGTTCTCCATCGTACCTTTGCCGTTACAAGCCACAAATTTACCACCACCACAGTAGATTCCTACGTGGCTTCCTCGGTTAAACCATACTAGGTCTCCTACTAGCATAGTATCAAATATGGATTCGTTCTTTTGACCTCTACTACTAATTGTCTCTAGCTGTCTGTCATATAGAAGGGAACGTGTAGTTACACCAATAGCTCCTCCTGCCAACTCTGCACCTGCATGGTAGAAGCTCCACCAGACTAGTCCTGCACTATCAGTAGCTATCTCTTCTTTTTCAAATGGGTCTTCTCCATTATTATTCCCGAAGTTAAATGCTGACTGGTACATTGATTCTGTTTTAGAATGTTCTCTAGCCCATTTCGTTGCTTCTTTAGCTACATTACTTCCGTACACAGTTTTATAAGTTTTTGGTTTTTCTTTTACAACTTTGGCTTTCTTTTGAGGTGTGCTTTCTTTTTTAACTGGCTCCTCTGCTACTTGAGATGTTGCGTTTAACATTCTCACTGACCTTTTATTCCTATTGCTCTTCTTGCTACCTGAGCCAGAACCTGATTTATCGTCCCAGTCAATACTACGCCAGTTGTATCCTCCGCCATTACGCACACTTGCAGTTTTTCCTGTTATGTTGTTTTTGATAGAGAAAACATCGTATAGGTGGGCAGGATTTTGAATATAGTAAACACCTGCACTACTTGTACTCCATCCAGTCCATTTGTTTTTGGATACCTCAAAATGCGCATGGTCTCCTGTTGCTTGACCTGCTGTTCCTGTATGCCCTAAAACTTCTCCTTTAGCTTTCTTATCCCCTACTTTATTGCTTGCCCAGTTGTTATCATGAATGCATAGTAAAGTTACGTAAGTAACACTACCATCAACACATTTAACTGGTTTCTGCGACTGCCACGCAACACCTGAGTAAGAATCTGTATAAACACATTCACAGTCAAATGGGGCATAATAAGGCTTATGTGGAGTTCCATCTGAAAAGTCAATTGCTAGCGCCCCCATATGACTGAACTGTCCATTTTCTCCTTGGGTGACGTTAATCACATCCAATGGGAATACTGCTAGCTGAGTTCCTGCTCCCGCTGTATACTCTTTCCCCCCAGTTGCTCCGTCTCCTCCTGAGCTAGAGCCCTCGTTCTCCTTGTTTGCTTTTGCTTGTTCGTCTAGTAACGCTTGAAGCTCTTTCTCTCCTAACATACCGCCAGAGAAGTCTTCGGATTTGCCCCATAGATGGGTAAACCTATCGTTACCTCCATTTTGCAGTCCTCTAGTTACTCCTAACGTTGTTTGGTAACCTTGGCTATATGAGAAAGAGTGCTCTACAGATTCTATATAGAACTCCCATAGCTCACCATTTTGTTCATCTTGTACAAATAGTCTGTTGCCTAAACGATACTTAGGGTTTCCTTTCACAACAATGTCTCCACTATAAAAGTTTGCATTTTCACAGTACCAGTTAGCTAATCTTTTAGTAAACTCTGATACATATTTAATATCTGAGCCAGTTACAGTGGAACTGTCACTAGGGTTGTTAGCCATTATCTCTTCATACTTAAGCTTACCTAAATTACCACTTGCCTTATACTCACTAGCTAAACTCAACGCTTGGTTATTTGTTAGGTTAAACTTGTTCATTAGGTTTTCCTTAATAGTGGTTACCCCTAAATCCTTACTTAAGCTGTTTAATAGTTTTTTTACTTTATCATAGCTAGGTTTGTCTTTTCCGTTACCCTCGTCTATGTTGCTTTCTTTAATACCCGTTATCTCAGAGAACTTCTCTTTCGTTAAACTTTGGTAGTCTACATATTGGTCGATTAGTTGGTCTGCTTTATTTTCTGTGATACGTTTGTCTATTTGTGTAAGAGAAGTTCTTACTTCGTTTCTTCTTACTCGTAAGACATCATTCGGGTAGTTCTGTAAGTAGTTTAAGGTAAGCGCATATTCTGTTTCAAACAGTTGCTTACCTGTCACTCCCTCATTATCTACTTCCTCTGCTTTAGGGGAAGTGTCCGCCTCTTTATTATCACTACTTTTATCTATTATAGCCCCCTCTAGGTATCTGTTGCCTACTTCTAATTTTTTATAACCGTACTTGTTTACTAAGTCAGGGAACACTTGTGGTTTAGAACCCAACATCATAGAGTCTGTACCATACAAGTTGTTAATACTAATGTTATAGATAGAATATGCCTCTACATCATTTGTTGCTAAGGACTCTGATATTACGTCTTTAGAAGTTACTAAGAATGTTTCTAGCTTCTCCCAGTCTGCTTTATCGAAAGGAGTCCGTCTCATAATCATACGACATTTACCTTCGGGTGTTGCATCAAAGAATAATTCATTAAATGGCTTAGCTGTTATATCATCCAAAAGTTGTTTTAAGGAGCCTTCATAATTAATGTAAGGTGTTCCGTCAATCAACCTCTCTGCCTCTGTCCAACTATCTAACTCCCACTCTAAAAACTTATCAATTCCCTCACCGTTAAAATTAAACTTCATATATTGTATAAAACGTTTCATTAGACTTTCCGCAATTTGGCTAGCACTACTACCAGACATCTTGATGCCTTCTTGAGCATCATCAGGTAGCCAACCTAAGTCGGTTAGTACAACACTTACTTCTTGGATAACTCCTAAGTCAAATTGCATCAGTGCTTTAGCGAAGGATTGACCTGTAATACGATACATTTTTGAGTTTTCCCCGTAGTCCCCTTCTAGTCTAATTTCTGAGACTAGACCTACAAGTAATATAGGGTTATTTGGTGTTTCAGAAGTGATGTCAGGGTCTATTCTTAATACGACTGCATCATTAGCTTGTAGTACTCTATCCCAGTAAACATCTCCTGCTAATACAAAAGAGAATACTGCACTGTCGTCCTCCATTGCATTTTTTGTTGTTAAACTAATAACAGACTCAGACATAAAATTGTTACTTACTTGTGCTTTTCTTGTACCATCTGCATTTCTGTTTCCTGATAGCTTATCTCGTGTATCATAAGATATATGGTATTGGTCTGTCTCTGTAAAAAAAGTCACGTCAAACCTTGGGTATCTTAATTCTACTGCCATTTTGAACCTCCTAGATAAAGAGGGCAGTTATGCCCTCTTAGAATACTCGTTGCTCTTTACTAAAGAAATCTGCAAATGTTTTATCTGCCATTTGTTGGATAATACTTGCTGACTTATCACCAATTTCTTTAGCTATATTGTCGCTATTTCCGCCACCTTGCACAGTGACATTTACCGATATTTCATTTGTGTTATTCATTGAAGTAGGTGTTGTTCCTTGCCCACCTGCTCGTATGTTGGATATAGAAGCTCCCCAGTCATGCCCAGAACCATTACCCGGCATACGGAAGTTTTGCGCTGTTTTTCTAGTAGCTTCTGCTAATAGACGTGGGGCGGTTGGCTGACTAGGATTGATAACGTACTCATCTTGTCCTGCTACTTCACCTAGTAATGCGTATTCAGGGCTAGTTATATGTCCGCCCATTGCTCTAGTTTTATTACCAGTAGGTCCCCATCCGGTACTTCCATTCTGATAGCGGTTGTTCCACGAGTTCAAGTCACCTTTCCAGTTACTGTTATTAAAGAAAGCCAACAATTGGTCGTATCCACTCATTATGTTGTCGTGACCGTCCACCTTATATGCATCAAAAGTACTTTGAACATATTGTAGTAAACCTTTAGCTCCACCGTTACCATTAAAATTGTTTTCGTCAATTATTTGTTGTACTGCGCTCTCGTCACCACTAGACTCTGCTTGAATTAGTCTAAGTATAGTATCCATTTCTTCATCAGAAACGTCTACACCCATTTTTTTAGATGCTTGTCTAATAGCTTTTTCCCAATCTCCGCCAAAATCTTTGCTAGATGCATCTGAACCCATCCCGTCAGAAGAATCTTTTTCACCTTTGTTTGAGTTACCAAAGATACCATTCTGATTCTTAGCTTGGTTGAGAATACGTTGTGCTCTATCTAACAATTTAGAGTAGATAGCTAAGTTTGTCGCTTCTGCCGAGTTGTTATCCGTTCTTTCTTTCTCAGCTAAAACACGTTTATTTGCCATGTCCCTAGCTTCTTTACCACTAGAGCTAGCCTCTTGTTGGGACATTACTTCTTGTCCTGCCGATAGGTCTGCTTCTTCCGCATAAGCTTCTTCTCCTCCGAAGAATTTACGAACGCCGTCAATTAGACCTCCGCCTAGTTTAGAACCTGCGATAGAGCCACCTATAGCACCAAGACCTCCACCGATAGCAGTACCTATTCCGGGAGCTATAAACGTACCAATCATTGCTCCTAGCTTAGCTCCTCCGATACCGCCACCAATAGCACCTGCATTCTCTCCTACCGCTTTTGTTTTATCTTCTGCGGTTGCTATATCTAACAATGAAGCGCCTATGGCTAATGGAGTAGCTACCTTACCTAAAAACTTACCTGCTTTACCTAGTCCTCCGGCTACTTTGCTACCTAGACCCGCTCCTTTAAGACCTTGGGCACCTTCCATAGCTTTAGCCCCTACGCCCATAGCTGAGTCTTTGACGACACCACCTACATTCTTAGCTCCTTGGAACCATCCGCCTGTTCCTTTACCCGCAGTAAAGGCTTCTTTAGCAGTTTTCATAAATCCGCCACTAGCTGTAGTCGTAGCACCCGCACTAAACGTTCCTTTAGTCCAGTTTTTAATCGAGCTTGCAATACCACCAATACCACCAGATGTGGCTAGAGATAGAGCTAACGCACCCATTCCTGCACCTAAAGCATATAGTCCCGGTGGAATACCTCCTAACTTAGAGTTAATATCTCTTAAGATGTCACCTTTATCGTTTAGTTGTGAAGCTTGTTTCTCTGTCACCGCCTCTGAACGGTTGGCTGTCCCTTCTTTAGAGTTTGCATAGTCTTCTAGGTTTTTATCATATTTACCTTTACCTGCTGACTGGTTGCCACTCATTATTTTATTTAGGTTATCTTCGTTTAGTTTACCATTTGCATAGGCATCCCATATTGCATCGATTTGGTCGTTTTTAGCATCTGTACCGAAGTTCTCATGCAACATTGCACCGAAAGCGTACTTCTGTCCCTTCTCACTACCGGGAACTGATTTCTGTACGCTACCGATTAACTTACTCATATTCTCCGCTGTTGCACCTTGCTCTTGCATTGCTTTTAAGTCATACATACCTGACAAGCCTTGGAACTGTGTTCCTTTACCTAGTAGTAATGATGCCTTATTATTGTACACACTGCCTTGGATGCCTGCTGAGATACTAGACATCAACTGTGCGCCTTGTTCCCCTTGTACAGCACGTGAGCCTGTTTGATTCAACATAGTTAACATAGCCATTTGCTGTTTAAGTTCTTCATTGCTACCATTACGACCAGTAAAACTTTGTTCACTAAGTGTTTTTAACGCTTCTAGCTGTTCCTTTTCACGTCCTGCCATTCCTGATTTCTGGATAGCTCCTAAGAACCCTTCTTGGATATTCTTAATTTGGTCTTTTCCATCGATAGCACCGCTTCTCATTTGACTATTCATAAAGTCACTTAATGTTTGGTTGTCTACAGGAACTGCTCTTGAGCCCTCAGCTAAAGCTTTCATGCTACCTGCTAAGTCCTCTTGGTTAGTAAACCCAATGTTAGACAAAGCATCTTCTTGGAATTGTAGCATGTCTCCGCCTTTATATCCTAGTTGTTTCTCTAGTCCCATTTCTTGTGCACTTTTACGTAGTGCCCTAAAATCACTGTTTCCTGTACGTTGTCCTAAAGAGATAGAAGGTTCTCTCATTTGAGCATTAGCAGTTGCCCCTTTAGCATACAAACCACCTACTGCGCCCGCTACACTACCAATAGTAGCCATAGCAATGGATGGCGCACGTTCAGCTATAATACCTTTAAAACCTTTTCTGTCAGCATCAACTTTAACGTCTGATGCATTCATGGTATTTTGCTTACGCTCCATGTTACCTACAGTTTCTTTAATTGTATCAGCTAAACGTTTTCGTGCTTCAATCTCTTTTTCTATTTCTCTGATTTCTGCTTGGATGGCTGTTTCTCTATTTTTACGGGTCTGTCTGTCTAAACTTGTATCAGAACGCACACCCGCTAGTTCCTCTTGTCTACTACGGTATCTGTTTCTAAGTTCACTTTGTCTTGTTTTATTCTCAGAGCCTAGCCCTTCAAAAACGTTTTTATATCTTAAATCACGCTTTAAACTTTCTGACTGGTTAAAAGTCATTCTACCTGTAGAGATAGCTTGGTTTGTTCTGTGGTTTACACGTGAGTTAACACGATTTAGTTCTTGTTGCGCCCTTGCTATATCCCTGATTGCTTTCTCCTGTTCCGTTAAGCCATCACGAAAAGCCTTTTGTTCTCTTAAAGTGCTAGCGTTTATGTAGTTAGGGTTAGCTTTCATTCTAGCATGTTTTTGAAACTCTTGTTGTGTCTTGTTAAACTTACGGGTAAGCTCTTCTGCATCAGAGACTGCACGTTTGTAACCTGTCATGTCCCCCATGCTTTCTGCGTTAATCTTACGTGACTCAAATGTTCTATCTAGCTCTTTTTTAATTTTAATGAGCTTTTGCATATCCTCTATTGCATCGTCTACATCTTTTTGGCTAGTATGAAAGAAATTCTTAGTACCTTTTGCACTCTTTGAGTCTATCTTATCCATCAGCTTATCTACTTCGTTTAACTTTGCAACAGCATCCCCTGTCATTGCCTCAACATAAAAACGATAGTTATTACTCATTTCCACACTTCCTTTACAATTTTAGGGTAGAGGAATGCCCCCTACCCTAACGAAATTAAATCTCAAATTCATCGTCTAACGATGTTGGTTCTACTCCTTGGTTAAACAGATTTACTGCATCTTGTATATCATCTTTACTTAACTGTTCTTTGAACTCTAGGTTTTTCCGTTCTTCTTCTAGTTCGATAGGGTGCTTATCTTGCCATTTGTTACCACCATGCTTCTCTATACGTCTAGCTTCTTCGATAGCCTTCTGTACATTATTACTGATAAGTTCATTTATGGTATCTTCTTCAATGGTCGTTCCACCTTCTGCCCTAATTGCATCAACTTCTTGGCTAGCTTCCCATCTAGCTTTAAGCCTTGCCATATCGTCCTCTGTTGTGATTTCGTTAAGCTTACGAGCAATATCTTCCTCATCGTGTCCGTCACGTAATGGAGTGAACTCTTCATGTGGGGTGGTATACCATGATTCGTCAAAGTCTTGGAACTCACTATCAAGTTTCATTCCTTTAGCTCTGCGTGCCTGCTCCTCTGCATCTCGTTCCATGTTGTATAAAATCCACTCTACCTGTTCATGTGTTATTGCTTGCCATGCAGGGTCGCTAGGTAACACTTTAAACTTGTCCATTATAGCCCATAAGTTTCTGCTATAATTGTTACGAACAAGACCTTTTATTCCGCCAAACTCTTGTATTTTAGTATCGAAAGGAGTTTAGCCATTCACCAAAATCCTTCCCAATTACACCTAAAATATACAAATTGTAAATATCTTCGTCTTTAGCTAAAATATCAGGGACTTCAATACCGCACACACGGATGGTTGCTAGTGTTTGATAACACTGAAATACAAAGTTACTTACTGCTAGTCCCATACCTTCTAAATAGGCTTCACGTCTTGCTTGGATTTTACCATTTTCAATAATATTTGGTGCCTTGATTTTAATATCAAATTCTAGCCCGTACTCTTCTAAGTTGTAATGCTTGCTGAATACGTTATTAACACCGGGTATAATTCGGTCGAGTTGTTTACGCTCTTCTGCATCATTGTGATATTTTAATACTGCAATTTCCTCGTCTGTCAAATTCTCTCCACGTTCAATTTTTTCAATTAATTGTTTACGTGTAGCTGTCACTTGTGGAATTACTGTTTCGCTATTTTCTGTCATTTTACTTACTCCTCCTGTGTTGTTCATAAATTAATATAGCACTATCTTTATTATACCATACTATCTAGTATTAGTCTTTAATATATTCAAAAAAATAGACTTAGTTATTATACTAAGTCTACTTGCTCTTCCATTTCTTTTACACGCTTCTCAACGTCATCTTTAATAACTTCTGGGACGTTGTTGATGTAGCTGTTATCTCTTACTACGTGTTTTGCGTACAATTCTACTAAATATGGATATTTCATAGGTTGTCCTCCTAAACTTCAAAAATTATCTATATTTTACTATAGTGTTAGTATTAAGTCAATAATTATTAAAAAAAAGTAAACCCCAGTTAATGAGGCTTACTTCTATAATCATTATTTTACTTTTGCTGATGTTAGGTAAGTGAATTGAGTACTTTCTGATGTAACTTCATTTGCTGTAAAGGACTCTGAGTAAGAGATTGCTGAACAGCCACGGTAAGCTACTACGATTTCTTTAGTTAGGTTATCCATCATAACGATGTCAATAATATCACGTTGTAAGATGTCTTCTCCTAATGCTGTAATACCTAAACTTGCTAAGTCTTCTTTCTTCATACGCATACGTTCTAAAGTAATTGTTCCTTCATATTTTAAGTATACGTGTTCTTGTGGCATAATACTACCGATTTCATAGATACCTTGCGTACCATATTGACGTTCACCTGATGCTGATTGTGCACGACCGATAATCTTATTACCAATCATAAGGTAAACTGTGTTACCTGTATGGACTGTTTGATTCCCTACGCTTGCCATGTATATATCACTCCTATGTTTGATTAATTAGGTAGGAAAGGGGGAAGTCTCCCCCTATTACCTTATGCTGTTAAAATTTGTTGTTTGTAAACTAATTGTACTGTTACTTTATTCAAGCTACGAATAGGCATTACTGTCATACTGATTGAAGCTACATCACCTTCAAGAACTACTTGTACTTCTTCTGGTGTGTAATCTTGAATCTCACGAGCACGTTTTTTGCCATCTAAGAATGATTGAATGAAGTTTTTGATTAAGCTTGCGCTAGTATCTACGATTTTAGTTCCGATGAACGTATTGTCTAGTTCAATCTTCAATTCAGATACTAAGAAGTCGTTAGCTTCACCAACAGACATTTCATTCTTAACTGGGTCTGTCTTATCGTTGTAAGTAGTAACATCTTGTACGATACGGAATGCAGTAATTGTACGGTTACGAACGAACTCTACGCTGATTACGCCACTTTCATTTAACATGTCTAGTTGGCTACTTTCAAACACACGGTCTAGTGAAGTCACGATAAAATGTTTAAACGTGATAGCTTCTCCAATCTCTAAACCACTTGCGATACCGGCTACTTGTGATGCCATCATGTAAGCAGGGAGTTTAAGCAAACGACCGTCATCCATTTTACGAGTACCAGAGAATCCTACTAGTGATGCTCTAGGGTCACGTAAGTTAGTTGCACGTGCAATGCTTTCTTCTGCTGTTTCGTTAGAGCCTCCACCTACGATAACACGCATTGGGTCTCCATTGTCAGAACGGTCTTTAACAAATGCTAAAGCCTCTGCATGAATAGCTTGTTTGTCTGTTAATGGTACTAAATAGTAACCACCTTCGTTAGCTAATAATGGGAACTTATCTGCCCATGACTCAGGTACTGTTCCATCTGCACCGCCTGCTAAGTTAGTTAAGCTGAACTCTACAGGAGGTTTTGAAAAATCAGCAGTTACTGTAATGTAGTCATTGTATTCTAACTGTTTAATTAAGTCTCCTGCTAAAGCTTCAACATAAACTGCTTTAGCTTTAACATCAGCATCTTTAACAGCTTCAAGTGTTGCAGTAGGTAAGTTCTTGTCACCTAGTGGGAACAGTTTAGCTTCCCAGTCAGGAAGTCCATTAATGGCACTTACTAAAACGTTAGTTTCAGCATATACACCTTGACCTAAGTCAAAACTCATTACTTCGTTCATACTTTCTGCATCAGTTCCGGTTTTTAATACTAACTTGTTAGCTTTTTTAGTTACACTATCCTGCTCAACAGTAAAGGAAGCTTGTGCTTCTGAACCTTTGTATTGGATAGAGAAAATCTTACCTAAGTTGTCGAAAGTTTTACGGTAGCCATCTTTATTAAAAGCTACTGTCAATCTTTTAGTTTCTGTTAAACTATTTTCTTCTAAAGCTACTTGGATTTCGTTTGCATCTGCTCCATAAATAGTTGAAGCAAAAGTTAGTCCTCCTTTTGTCAAAGTTGCATTCTTAGCATCTTCTACACGTACTACTAAAATGTCTCCTGCTGATGCTGTATTAACATCAGATGCGTTCCATGCTAGCTCAATTGCATCTAACAAATCTCCGCCACGTAATGTTTGTTTAGCTTGTTGATAGTTACGGAAACGATAAACTGTTTCTGGTTTTCCGCCTTTCGCAGAACCAATTAACATCAACGTTTTATCAGAACTACTAGATGCCCCACCGATACCTGTTGTGTCTACATTGATTTCAGTGTGTGGACGTGATACTCTTTTTCTTGGGAATTGTTCTACAGCCATTTATTAAACTTCCTTTCCAATATACTTCTCTAAAAATGGGACAAAATCTTTATCTTCATATTGGTATTCCTTACCAATCATGAACGCTCTGAAACCTGCTAATTGATATTTATTTAACCCATAGAGCGCTCCTGCATAATCTAAGAACGTATCTACGTGAACATATCCCTTAACTGTCCGAACTTGTTCCTTTTTTACTTCTTGTTTGCTTGCTTTTTTTGGTGCCTCGTTAGCCATTAGGATTTCATCCTCCTTTTTGTAATTATTTCTCGAATTTGATTTTGTAAATCAAATCCAACAGAATTTGTTACTCGATAACCAATTGTACATGGTCTCCCAAATACTAAGGTTTCTCCGTTCTCGATTACTACCTGCATATCCCCGAAATTCAAGGTTTGCAACATGTATCCTGTTTTTTCATCTAAACTATCCCGCATAGTTATTAAGATGAGCCTAGCAAGTGCATCTAAACATCTTGCAGTATCCATATTGTTACTTATGCCTACGATGTTTACACTATCATTAGATTGGTAACCTTTATAGACACCTGCTATATCTTCCTTACTTGCTCTTGCAATGTAGGTTATAGGGATTTCCATACCCTCTAAGTGCTCATTGCTAGCATAGTCAAAAGTTGCTTTGCCATCATCGATTACGAAGTTGTCACTCTTAGAAAAACTAATACTAGGGCTGTTCATATAGCTAGCAATAGGCTGTGATGTCCCTAATACTAACTTGTCGTCTTCCCTACTTATTGTTACAACCTCTTTAATTATGTCCCCTTCACGGAAATCATAACCACCTTGGATGCCTCCAATAGATTTTTGTTCTTCTTCACTGGTTCCGAGAGTCACTACAAAACGAGCACATGAATCTAATTTTTCTTGTGGAAACGAGTATGACATCTCAACTTCTTTAAGAGGTGGCTTACCATCTATTGAACAGTAAGTATTCTTAAAAGCAGTTAAAGCTTCTTTATCAATACCCTTTAAAGCTTCATCTATAATATAGCACTCTGTCAATACTACGTGTAGTCTTTCTTCAAATTCTTTATACAAGTAAGTGTCTAAACTTGGAATCATGTTCTAGCCTCCTATATTTTTTAACTTCCATTTCATGAGCCTATCAATATTAGCTAACATCGTCTTACTCATAGTATCACTAGATACTTTATCTCTGTTTATTATCCAACTGTTAGCGGGGGAGTTTGCATTAACAGTTCTGAATGCAACGTATGTATTTCGTTTACCGTCTCCCCATTTGTTTGGTAGTATAGTCACATTGGTGGATTTAGGTTTATAGTTAATGCTAGAAACGGAAGGGCTTTGCTTCCTTCTATCATAAAGAAAATCTGTTTTGACAGTTATAGGCTTTGTTCCAGTTGGTACCGACCTCAAATCATCGTATAACCTTCTTGACATTCCTCTTGTTTTCATTTTAATAGGAATGTATAAGTACCATTCCCCTTTTTTATTGTACTTCTTCTTACTAGATTTAGCGAAGAACGGTTTTAAATCTATAACACCGCTCTTAGCCATTCTTGATTCTGTTACAATAAGGTAGTTTGGCATACGTTGTACAGAGGCACCCTCACCTAATGCGACATTTTGGGCATCTGATAGTACCTCATCTACAACTGCTCTTGACAAGTTACCTAAAATTGCCTTCGCATCTCTAAATAGTTCAGGTCTTTCTCCTCTTCTTCTAGCCATTTAGCTTACCTCCAAAGAATCCCCCTTGCTCATTTGACTTACGTTTAGGGTCTAGCATACCTTTTTCTTTGTCCTCTTCGTCATGGGCTCCATTAGCCTTCTCTAGCTCCTTGATACGGGCTTCTGTGTTTATATCTAGTGAGAAAGGCTCACTATCTATAAATATGTCCTCACGCTTCAATAACAGCTTTCTAGGTAAGTTCTCAAATTGAGTTTCTTTAACTGCGAAGGTTGTATATTGGTATCGACTTTCTTTTAGTAAATCTATAACAATATATCTCAATGTCACTGCCATGTTAATAGACATATTAGTACCTATAAGTTTTTTATCAGGGTACAATGTATTTGTCTTATAGTCCATGGTAAAGTCTACCCCATCTACTAGTAGCTCTCCATTAACACCATACACGTCTTCTAATCTCTTAACATCGTAGCTAAGGAATACTCCATTGTTAACTCTGCGTTCGGTTACATTAAAAATAAAACTTTGATATATTTCTACATCTGGTACAGTTATTCTATCTCTAAATGTTATTCTCGAATCTAATTCTGTTGTACCTATTGCAGTACCTGAATCAATAAGACCTAAGTCTTGATTTGAGATACCTTTCTCTTGACTCTGTATCATCATACGTTCTTTTACCGCAGGTTGATAGGCAATACCTCTCCCTTTACAGATGTTACAGTCAGATTTTGGGGAAAGTGTCATAGGATTTCTGCACGTACACAACCATGCCCGCTCCCATTTAACATCTATCCCTCTATTTTGAATAAAGGTTGCCATACCTTTTGTTTCAAATTCTATTCTACTGGTATTTAATTGCTTACTTGGGTTGTTTGTGGTTCCCCCACTACCAAATCTCACAGGTCTTTCTCCCATATGTCAATACCTCCTTAAATAATACCTAAGTTGATACCAAAGTACGACATTAAAGATTTCTCTAGTCCCTCAATATCTTCATCAATCTGTCTAATATCGGCGGAAGCACCACCATACATTGCGGACTGAGTAGTTTGGATACTTTCACTAATTCCATCTACTGTTAAGCTCTTACTTGCGATACCTGCACCAATGATAAGTCTTCCCCATTGTTGGAATATCTCTTTTATAGCATACTTTATGACTAACTGTTCCAAGTCAGCCGGGCATTCCCAGTCATTATTGTATCCTCTATTTTTTCTAGGTAGCATACCTGCTACATAGTCAATATGAATCATTTGTGGGGCATCCACATGTCCACTTGTAGGTGGCATACCTGCTAGTTGGGGATACCCAGAGAAAGCCATATCATAGCCAAATTGTGTACCTGTCTGCATCATAGCTGTTGGGTACATTTGAATGTGCCCTGCTAGTGAATAGACTTTCCACCAGTTTGCAGGGTATCTGTAAACCCCTCTACCATTAATCTCAAGCTGTAGCTTTTCTGCTTGAATTATAGGACGTTTAAACACATGTGTGTACATATACGAGTTGAAGTCTGGTTGGTGGAAGTCATGATGCTCCCCTCTAATAACTCTTGGTAAGATAGCAACATCTAACCGCTTTTCCGCCTTAGCAATGGAAGTATCAATGATGTGTTCATAGAACGTGTCACCTAGTGGTTCCCCCGTCTCTGGGTTTACAACATCCACACCAAACATGTACTCTTTAAGTGTAGCAGGAGTCCAACCGTAGTCCGCAGGAGTAATTTTGTCTACGTCTTCTAAGTCTATATGCTTAGGGTTCCCATGTGCATATGGTTCGTACTGATTAGAGCTAGCCCCCTGCTCTTCATAACCGTAATCTGGGTACATATAGCTACCTCCTATTCTTTATCTTTTTTATCTTTAGCTGTCGCTTTCTTAGCAGGTGCCTTCTTAGCAGGTGCTTTCTTAGATTCTGTTTCTTTCGGTTCTTTTGATTCTTTTGGTTCTTTTTTAGGTGCTTCTGGTATATACTGGATATAAGGTATTTTTGTACCTAAATGCTCTTGTTGTTCTACAGTAAGTTCTGCACACTCACCTAACTCGTTAAATTTGATAACTCCAAAGGAAGTTGCTACTTCTTTATTCACTAATATTTTTGATTTCAACATTTAATTGTTCCTCCGTTTACTTTTTATAATAAAAATAGGGAACAGCCTTAACCGTCCCCTATTCCATTGTTTATTCAATTTTGCTTTCCTAGTTAGGTCTAGCGTTCGTTAAAGACATTTGCTGTTGGGATGTATTTAACGTTCTTAATGCGAGCCCATTTTTTAGGTGCACGTAATGCTAAAGCTCCATACCATAAAACTGCGAATGTTACAGAAGCATTAATTTGTGCTAATGGTAAGCGCATCATTGGTAATAATTCAAACAAGTGAACTACTGATGGAGTTAACTCACCAACGAACACGTCTGCTGTTTCAGGGATTTCTTCGTTAGTATCAATGAAAGTGATAACACCTGAATTAGCTAATTTAGCAGGTACTCTAGCGATTTGATAGAATAAGCCTGTTTCTAAACCTTTACGGTAGATAGCTACGTATTGAGGACGTGCTTGGTACATGTTGTTAACTGTAATTTCTAATTTAACTTGTTTAGTTTTGTCATCGATAGTTGCAGTTGCTACCTCAGATGGTGCAGATTCCGCTTCATCAGATACAACTACTACTTTATATTCTACAGGAGCTACTAAATCTTCATCACGGAATTTACCTTTACCTGCTTCTACAGTTGCTTTTACGGTTGCTCTTTGTGGAGCATTTGGTAATTGCATTTGGTGTTCGTCTAAGATTTGTTCTAATTCCATTACAGTAGAACCATGTAATTTGATTAAACCACGAGCTGAGTTAAATCCTTTAACGTTGAAGCCCATTGTTACGTCTTGTCCGTTGTCGCTTACTAATTGGTATTGGCGGTCTAGTTGTTGGTTAACAAAGTCAGCTTGGACACCAATAGGCATATAAGCATCAGTTGGAGTACCATAACCTTTACCGATGATTACCGCCGCCTGATTTAGTAACGCTTCTGAAAGGCTAGTACCTCTAGCATCTAATACGTTGTGCTCATCGATTAATTTAATTAAACCGTCAAACTCTAAACCTGAACCTTGTTCTGGGTTTTCAGATAAATCTGCATCTCCGTAGAAAGAAGCCCATTCAATTGTTTTAGCAACAACTGAGATAGCATCGTCAGTCAAGATACGCATTGGGTCTTCAATGTTGTTAACTAAGCCTGTTGCAATACTCATGTTTTTAGTATCAGAAACATATTTCATGTTAACTGTTTTTTGACGTAAATTAGGGTCTGATACAGGAGCTACTCCGATTTCACGTGTGAAACGAGTATGCCCTACACGTCCATGTGATAGATAAGTGTCATATTTAGCTACAGTTGATGTTGCAGGACGTTTTGTAATATCACGATAGAATGATAAGTCTCCTTCTGCCCATGTTAACATAGTGATTTGGTCGTCTAAGAACTCTCGTCTTAAAGCGGCGGCATCAGTTTGTGTATCTGGTGTAATACCATATCCTGTTGTAAAACCTTTAATTACTTCCTCTTGAACGGAAGTTAATTGGCGTTCTGTATTTTTGTTTTCTGTCATTTTTTGTTTATCACCTTTCCTTGTATTCCTCTCAAAGGAAGACCTAACCCTGTGGAGGTTCAGGAGGGAATGTTAGGTCTTTGTTCTTTCTGCTTATTAATATAGCAGTTGTTCTTAAAATAGTTCACTATATAGTAAAATTATTTAAATTTATTGATAAATGATTTAACTTTTTCTAAGTCTTTGCTAGTCTTTTCGCTACCGTCATCGACAAGACCTGTCCATAAATGACGAGCTTCTTCAATTTCACCACGTGATGCTACACCTGATTGTGATACACGTTTATATGTTTCTATGAAGTCTGTACGAATTTCTTGAATCTGTTCGTAGAAAGTTTTTTCAGGTTCTACAGCCGTTTCACCGTCTACAACTACTTCTGTAGTATCTTCTGTAGCTTCTGTAGCTTCTACAGGCTCTTCAACATCTATTGATTTATTTAGGTATCCAACTGCTTTACCTTCAATGTCTTCAACACCTTTTTTTAGCTCTGTATCTACGTTAGCTGATTTTGCTACTTCTTCTTTAACAGCTTTAGCTTCTTGGAACTCTTGAGAAAGTTTGTCTAACTTATCGTTTAACTCAGCATTTGTTTTAATAACATCATGTAAGTTTTTAAATACCATTTCTATAGCCCCTAGTAAATCTGCCGACTTAATTAGGCTTTCTACCTCTTCTGTAGGTTCTTCGACATCTTCGGACTTTTTAACTTCTTCGTCTTCTTCGTCCTCTTCTTTGTCTTCTTTGTCTTCTTCGTCTTTTTTCTTTTCTTTATCTTTTTTCTTTTCTTTGTCTTCCTCTTCTTCCTCCTCCTTGTCCTCTTTGCCCTCTTTACTTGATTTCTCTACAGATTCAGGTTCTTCTGTAACTTCTTCCTCTGTAGCTTCCTCTGTATCTGTAACCGTGTCTTCTGCAGTGTCTTCTGTAGTGTCTTCTTCTGTTCCAACTACCTCAGCCACCTCTTCATCTAATGCAGTAGTTTCTTCCGCACCTTCCTCGGTTTCGGTAGACTTCGTAATGTCTTCCTCTTCTGTTTCTGTGACTGCATTATTTAGTTTATTGTCAAAATCTTTGATAACGTCATTAATTGTTTTAACCACTATTTGTTCCCCTCTCTTTCTTCTATAAAAGCGGAGGCTTCCTTGTAAGATACCCCTCTACTTAATTGTAACATAAATTTAGTTAACTCCTTTTCAGAAGTGTCCATTTCAATACTTTTTGCAACTTCTCGGAGAATAAACTCCTTTTCATCAGGTTTTTTACCATATAAATTACTTATAGTTTGGACTGCATATGTTAGATTCGTAATGTCTTGTTTGAACATTTCTCTACGCAATGCCCCACCATCTACTTGCGTTTCAGGTGAACTTTCATAACCTGTTGTCCATGATTTAACTAGTGTCTCCCACGTAGCTTGCGGGTTAGCCGGGTGAGTAGTTAGCGCTACATTGTGAATAACTACTGCCTCGATAATTCTATTGTCTCTTGCATTCCTACTAACTACTGCTCCCTCAATCGAGAATCCTAAATTACGTCTTATTCCTGATTTTTGTATTGCATTAGCTAGTTTCCACATTGACTGAGCGTGCTTGTTTTCCTTCATTAATTTTGCTTCTACAAATAAACCTTTATTAATATCCACATAGCAGTTATCTGTAGGGGCTCCTATAATGTATTCTGCTTCGTTCTTATGCTCATAGTTTATCCATCCCTTAGAAATGAAATAAGAGATGTCTATTCCTTGTGGTAGTATGATGTCCCCTTGTAGGTCGAGGTCAGGTGTTGTAGCATACCCCTGTACATACCATTCCCCTCCGTCTTGTGACTCAGACTTTAGGATTGAATTTTCAATATCAATAGGTACGAAAATATTGTATTTTTCCGTGCTTGCCAATTATGTCTCACCACCTAAACGTTTTTCCTGTATTTAATATAGCAGAACAGGTACTACTTAGTAACATAAACAGATAAGAAAGGGGTATTCCCCCTCTCTAATCTATTTTTTTAAGCTGTCTGTACCTTGTTTAGTGGAGTTCATGTTTTCCTCTGATTTAAGTTGCCCATCCTTACCTACATTTGTGTCTATTTTTCCATTTACTTTTTTAGACTTTCCGTTAATACCTTGCTGTTTGTCTTGGAATGACACTTCTGTATCGGTAACTTCCTCTGCTTTATCTTCTTCTACTTCTTTTTCTTGTGCGTTATTTTCTAGTCCACCTGACATTTCCATTAAACGAGCTAGGTTGTCTTGCTGTTTTTGATAAGCTAGCTGTTCTTCTTGGATAGCCTGCCCAATTGCTTGAATGTGTACACCATTAAGAATTACATCTCCGCCTTTAATTGGCTCTAAACCCTTCTCTTGACGAATTTCATTAACAGTTCTAAATATCTTGCCTTCTTGTTCAGTTATTTTTAATTTATCTAGTTGGGCACTTAAGTCTCCGCCCCTGAATTGAAACTGATACTTATTACCGAATTCAGCTACAATAAAAGTATTTACAGTGTCTTCAATGAATCTTAGTAAAGGCTGTAGCCCCTTATTTTGTGAAGCTTGCATTTTTTCTTTTGAGTTACCCTCATTAAGTGAGCCTCCCTTAGAACCCGTGGCTCCTCCGTTATTCGGGAAATTAATCTCAGCAGGGTCAATTCCGTATAATGCAGAAATAACATTAATTAAATAGTTTAACCATTTCTCAAACTGCATGTCATTAGCTGATGGGGTCATATTAACAAATTTGACATCTTCTGCTGAAACTACAGGGATTTGCCATGAGCCATTTATCCCCGCTAGTGAGCTTCTCCACTCTCTACGGAAAATGTCTAGTGCTTGTTGAGACTGCTGTTGCCCTGTTTTTACGTGTAAGATACCTCTGGTAGTTCCCCCATGTGAGAAGAATCTATCGTTAAATACCTCTGTATTTTCATGGGCAATAAACTGCTTCAACGCAATTTCTAATTCTGGGTAACCATACTGACCTACTTCGATGTCTGCTCTTGGGTTACGTACTGCGAATGCTAACTCACGCTCGTTGAACTTAGCTACCACCCTATTATCCAGAACTTGGACAAATCGTTCCCCTTTTTGAATGACCTTACCTTCACCGTTTGTTGCTAAGAATATCGTTGTAGGGTCTACTGTGTCAAATTTTATGAAGTTACCATCTTTATCAAACACCTTCTCAAAATTTACTTGGTCGTACATATAAGTAGCTCTTACAAGTTTTTTACAAAAGGCAGTAAAGTTGTCTCTATTTTGGTCAGAAAATACAGCAGTGTTTTCTAAAAAAGACTCAATACGTTTAATGTTTGCTACATCATGACTTGTAGGCTCTGCCTCTATTTCTTTTAATCTTATTTCGTACCCTACCCCTGTCTCAGAGTTACGTGCGGGCTTACAATACATAGATACTTGGTTTGCTCTTGTATTGATAATTGCATTCAGTATAATATTATTACCAAACTTCTTAAGAACTTTATGTAAGTCTTGTGAGTTCCTAATAGATGGCTTCTGCTTAAAACCCGGATTTACTGTCATCTCACCTATCATAGGTTGCATATATGCAGTGTCTTTACCGTTCATTCCTTTTTCAACTGTTTCCATGCTATAAGGGTCTGCTGTTTGTCCTACAGATATCTCCCTTAGCTTCATTTTGTATACTTCTGTACTACTTATTGATTCTTGCTGTTTATCTACGCCTAGTACTCTATCTAACCACTTTGGCAATTAATACACCTACTTTACATATAAATTTTTAATTTTGTTTTACCATTTACACTTGTTCCTTCTGGCAATGTTATCTCCTTCTGCTCCATCTCACTATAAAAGAACGTCTTCCTGCTATTCTTTACAACATCGAAGTTTAACACAGTAAGCTCGTTCTCTTTATTTACTAATAAAACTCTTTTATCGTCTAACAATCTCAAAATTCTATAGTTTACATTATCGATGGTTGTGTGAATCTGTACATGGTCTCCTCCAAATTCATAGTAAGAGTGAATGATGTACACCCAGTTCCCGATAAAGCCATTCTGTTTGGCTACCTGCTTAACTAGTTGCCATGTCTCATCTTGTATATACCCCATGTCTACCTCCTTATTGGTTAATAACCTATACTAGTATTATACCATATAATGTACTATAATCATTTTTTATCACTGTTTACTGTATATTAATATAGCATAAAAAAAAGAGACCCTATAAAAAGGTCTCTTTTGTTACTAACTATTTATATGTTTAGTACCAACCATTAGCCAACCAGAATGATTGTGCGTTCTCCCATGAACCATAACGTTCAGCTACATATGCATCCGCTACACGTTCTTGGTTTTCAGGTGAATAATCACCATTTAAATAAGTGTTAGTTAATTGGTAACGACCAATATACTGACCGTTTGTTGCATCGTAAGAGCCATTAGACTCACGTTGTGCAATCCATTCTTTAGCCGAGTTACCGGATACTGGTGCTACTTCTTGAGGTGTAGCTACTTCTGGTGTTACAGGAACCTCATTAACTACTACAGGTGCTTCGTTAACTACTACGGGTGCTTC